>Ga0180434_10000854_pt1 | contig 44706 bp, 32 predicted proteins | sample SS_ome_7_FD_132453 | JGI IMG/M metagenome (GOLD analysis project Ga0180434, IMG submission 132453) | Hypersaline lake sediment archaeal communities from the Salton Sea, California, USA - SS_1_D_2 metaG | ecosystem: Environmental > Aquatic > Non-marine Saline and Alkaline > Hypersaline >... | reverse complement strand
CTGGCTTTGCTCGGAAATTTAAGCCAGAGAGGTCTACAATGGTTTCGAGTTTATCACAATCGGTCAATAACAGAAGCATTGGTTTTTCGGTGTTCGATCAACTTTCTTATTGGGATCGCTCTCTGCCATTCGGCAATGTGCTGTCTGCGGATCGTGTCAGGGAAGCGTTCGCTGATAGTAACGCCCTCTTTGGTTGTGGGGAAAACGACCTTTGGAATGCAGGGTTGACTTTATGGTCTTTCGTCGGCCAGATGCTGCAAGACGGCAAACAACGCTCATGCAATGCAGCAGTGACCAATGCAACCAGATATATGCTTGAGCATGGCATCTCGCCGCCTAGCCCGGATTCCGGCGAATACTGCCGTGCACGGCATAAGATCAATGCCCAAGTTCTTAGACAGCTTGTTTGTGAGATTACTGAACAAATGTCTTTGTCAGTCCCAGTCCATTGGCTCTGGCTCGGCAAGAATGTCAAGCTAGTCGATGGCTTTACGTTTACCATGCCGGATACGCCGGAGAATCAAAAGGAGTTTCCTCAAGCTAAAACGCAAAAACCGGGCGTCGGATTTCCCATCGCCCGAGCCTGCGCGGTTCTTTCGCTTGCTGATGCTTGTATTTACAATCTCGCCATTGGTCCTTATGCCGGCAAGTAAACCGGCGAAACAGCCTTGTTACGGAAAGTCCTCGACAGCTTTAAGTTTGGTGATGTCCTGCTGGCGGATCGCTACTTTTGCTCATTCTTCATGATGGCCATATTGAAATCACGCGGCGTTGATGTCTGTATGAGTCTTCACCAGCTTCGTAAGGTTGATTATTCCAGGGTTAAATGGCTCGGCGACAACGATTACATAGACACCTGGTATCGGCCCCAAAGAGCTAAGTGGATGAGTCCGGACCTTTACCACCGCCTTCCGGAACGAATGGATATCCGTGTAGTTGCCTTTAACACCACGAGCGACAATCAGATCGAGCCGCTCACCGTGGTTACTACACTTCTTGACCACGAGAAGTATCCGGCCGCTGAGATAGGTAAGTTGTATGGCTACAGATGGTATGCCGAGCTTGATGTCTTTTCGATTAAGCAGATGTTGAATCTGGATCATCTGCGATGTAAATCTCCGGATATGATTCGGCGCGAATTCTGGACGACGCTGCCGGCTTACAACATGGCAAGGTTGGTATGTGCTCAGGCGGCGTTTGTTCACAATAAGCTTGCTCGTCAAATGAGCTTTACGATTGCCTGCAACACGCTTCTGTCACAATGGCTCATGCCGCCGGACGAATCCATCCGGAAAACACTCGGCAAACACAATCTTTTTCAAATTGCCTGCAATGAAGTCGGCGACCGTCCCGGGCGGATCGAACCCCGCGTGATCAAACGCCGCCCCAAGCCCTACAAACTGATGACCAGGCCGAGGCGCCAATATAAGCCAGCATAAGGGCAAGCACTGCGCGATTGCGAGAAAGTGAGGTAAGAGTCAAGGCCAAATGAGGCTCCCTGACCATGAAATTCGTCAGAATTTGACGCATTCGGTGCGCGCCCACACAGGCAAACCTTCGGACATATCGTCCGATGTCACTGAGTCTGACAACCTCAAACAGGACGCGGCGTTTAATTTACGTTATGACAACGATTTGCGCATGACAGTGCTATTGGTCTCCGGTACATTTTTCGATGAGTTGTGCTTGCTTAAGACGAAGACATCTGTTGGAAATAAGTTTAACGTAATTCGAGTGATGATTTACAATATTCGCAACCATCTCCAAGATTGAATCCCGCTATGCGGTGATTCAACCTTGAGGCTGCCACCCGGTTTCCATCAATCTTAATCTGCTCGTTTGTTTGCAAGAATATAATCAAATCCGAACATATGACTTTTCACGGCAGAAGGATTGGCGCCCAGGATGGTTACCTGTAGTTTGTTCCTGCCGGGAAGAAGCCGGCACGGCGGCAACTTCACATCCGCTGCTATCACGGATTGATTGTACAAATCTATCGAATGTAACTTTGTTTCCGAATTCACGGCAATACTTACGATGCCGTAATCTACGGCTTTGGTGGTACCGATTGTCACATCGTAGTTTCCGGCTTCTTCAACGCTGAACTCTACGACGAGGCGGTCATTTTTTTTGGCATCTCTCCACCACAGTTGACGGTTGTTGCTCCAGCCGATGTTCGGTATGTTCTGGATTTCCGTGGTTCCTCCGGTTCGTTCCAGAATCTTTAATGTTTCGCCTTCGATTGCATTCTTAACCATTCTTGGTTTTATGATGTCCTCGACCGATCGGGGGACCGGACGTTTTGCTTCTTTCGGATCTGGTTTCACATCCCATTTTGCGCCGGGCCTGGCGTACCATAAAGTGGTCGGGGCATAACTCATAGTAGTTTTTGCCCAATGCCATAGTTCCATATCGAACTTGATGGATTTTCCAAACGGAATCGCATCCAAAGAACGGAACCTGGAATTGACCGTAAAGCCGGGTTTCAGGTTGCCGTCGCCGCTCGGCTGCGCATGGAAAGCCGATTCGAAAAAGTTGGGCTTACACCAGGCATAGCCGTAGTAGTCTTCGGTACCTGTGCCGATATGAGAAGGAAAGTGCTCGCCGTCCACGTAAATCTTCTCATCGCCTTCTCCCCACCAGGTATTGGCCGTATTGAAGAGTGTCAGGACATCGCCGACGTAGTTGCCCTGACCATTCACCGTAATCCAGTTTAGATCCAAGGCGCCGTGATCTTTTGCGTTCTCATTGGACTGGGTTTTTACATCGGGCCATTGTTTCCATGCGGCGTGAAAATAGCACGAACGATTGTCCCAATTCCAGGGACTGCTTAAAATTTGCCCGCGGGTAAGTTTGACCGGCTCGGCGCCGAGGTTAAGGATACTAATTTCTGCCTGCTTGCCGAACGGCATTACCCAATAGCATGATAATGTATTGTCCTTGGATACGGTTGTGTACCAGGTCGAATGAGAACGCAAGTGGTAGCCGGTGCCAAAAAAATCTCCAATCGGGCACCAGACTGTGGTTTTGCCGTCGAAGGCTATTTTAATAACCGTGGAGCGTAGTGCCTGTGGCAGATAATCAGCTTGCAACTGGAACTCCAGAGCACGAACCGCTTTTTGTCCGCTTATGGTAACAGAGCTTTCACCGGATGGCTGAATAGTCCCTTCTAATGTATCTTTGTTCAAATTATTTAGGCCGGAACGTTCATTTTTTCCGAGCATCCTTTGCACTCGGTTTAACGTCCGACGTTCCTCTCGCAAGGCATTCATGGTGAAAGACTCGACTTTCGTTCCCGGCTTATAGCTGCGATAGTTAATCTGGTAATAAAGAGCTTCACCTTTGCGCGCGCCCTTATCGATAAAGCTTTTGGTTTGGTACGTAATCTTACAGTGCTCTGCATAGGGAATAGGAAGATAAAGATTATGGCCCCGGTGCCTGTATGCGGTTTCCGGCGATACACCTTGCGATAACGGTTCGGCAACTAATTTACCCCCGCTGATCAAGTTGGCCATGGGGCCTTCGATAACCGGCTTTGCTTTTTTGTCAAGGTAAACGCGCAACGTTCCGTTACTGAATTGGCCGCCGCCCGGCCCGTGCCATGTAGCCCAGAAGCGCACGACAGCTCCGGGTCCGGCGATATCCATCAACACGTGCTCTTTTCTGCCGTTGTTGTCTTCAATTCGAATGAAATAGCTTCGATCCGAATTGGCCCACCAGGTAGGAGAACCCGGTTCGGTCGAATTACGGTCGTAACTGCTGAACTGCCTGCAGGTATATGCCGGTTTTGGCAGCCGGGCTATACAATCACGATCGACCATTTCCTCCAGCAGCGATTTAAATGTGATTGTTTTGGATTTTAGACCAGAGGTGGCATATGCCAAAGCGCTACCGGCACAAAGGATAACAAGAACTACATATAATTGGGTGATAATCTTTTTTTGCTTCATGATGTCTCCAATTGCTACTGAATACCTCGGCCTTATTTGCTTTATAAAAACACGAACGATTTCCAATTCTAAGAGAATGCCGAATATAATATCATAATATGCAGACATTGTTGACAGAGTAGTGCTCACTTTTTTCTGTTGTATCTTCGTATCCTAATGTGTAAACTCAATATTCACTGTTTCGTAGTAAAAAGTGAAAATTTCAACGAAGGGCAAAGCAATGATGAAAAATAACATCACTCAACGACGTCAGTTCCTTAAATCCACCGCGGCGGCTGGAATAGGATTAGTCATTCTTCCAAGCGGCACGCTCTCCGGCGCCAACGCGCCCAGCAACAAGCTCAATGTAGCCCTGATAGGGGTGGGGGGGCGGGGCAGGGCTCACCAGGGGCCTATTTCAAGCGAGAATGTCGTGGCCCTGTGCGACGTAGACGAAAACCACCTGGCCACGGCCGCCAAGAAGTTCCCAAAGGCCAAACATTACGTCGATTGGCGCAAATGCCTGGATCAGAAGGATTTGGATGCGGTTATCTGCTGCACTACGGACCACACGCACGCTTTCATTGCCAACTGGTCCATGAATCGCGGGCTGCATATTTATTGCGAAAAGCCAATGGCCAACTGTGTGGAGGAAGCACGCGTAGTCCGCGCGACCTATCTTAAAAACAAAAACAAACTGGCCACACAATGCGGCACGCAGCGGCACGCAAATCCCAATTTCAACCGGGTGCGCGAGTTGATTCTGGATGGGGCCGTCGGCACATTGACAGACGTTTATGCATGGGGCAACCGCCAGATTCCGCGACCCGGCTATCTGCCCGCCCAGGGTGAGCCACCGAAGCATCTCCATTACGATCTGTGGATAGGACCATCGCCGTGGCATCCTTACAACCCGGGTTACATAGGCGGCTGCCTGAAATGGAACATGTACTGGGACTTCGGCAGCGGCCAGATCGGCGATATGGGCAGTCATACGATGGACCTGGCATGGAACAGCATGGACACGACTCTGCCGACAACTGCCGAAGCCAAGGGCGACCCGTTCAACCCCGATGTTACGCCTGTCAAGATGGAGGCCCATTTCGATATGCCGGCGAATGATTGGCGCGGCGCCATCCGGCTGGGCTGGTACCAGGGCGGCGCCATGCCCAGATCGCCCAAACCTTACGTTGATCTGAACAAGATCGGGCACGGCGTGATGTTCAAGTGCAGCAAAGGCTACGTGATTGCCGATTTCGGTTCGCGACTGGTTTTGCCTTTCGGTAATGATGCTGATTTCACCTACTATAAGCGACGCAGTGAAGATGAAGTTATCCCCGACATGGGCCACTTCCAAAAGGAATGGATCAATGCGTGCAAGGGAGACCTTAAAACCTCGTGCGATTTCGAGTACAGTTGCAACCTGATCGAGACGATGCTCCTTGGCCTTGTGGCCTATCGCGTCGGCAAGAAGCTCCGGTACGACGGCGCCCGCGGCCGCGTAACTAACAGTGCTGAGGGCAACGACCTGCTCAGCCGTAAATACCGCGCCGGCTGGACACTCAATGGTTAATGCCGCTGATAAAACACGGCTGAATAATATCTAATCCAAAAACAACGTATTTAGAGATTATAATTAAAAATAAACGAAGGAGATAAGCATGAATCGTCAAATCAAACGTCGTACATTCCTCAAGAGTAGTGCTGCCGCCGGAGCGGGGCTGATGATTTTGAAATCGGGCATTCTCAAGGCCGGACAGTCACCGAATGAAAAACTCAATATCGCCGTTATCGGCGTCCGCGGGCGCGGCGGGGCCAACCTGAACAATGTAAAGAGCGAGAACATCGTCGCTCTGTGTGATGTCAACTCTAAAAATCTTGCCGAGGCTGCCCAGCAGTTCCCATACGCAAAAACATACGAAGACTGGCGAAAATGCCTCGAACAGAAGGACATCGATGCCGTCGTCTGCTCGACTACTGATCATACGCATGCATTCGTGAACGTCTGGGCAATGAATCGCGGCAAGCATGTCTACTGCGAAAAGCCCCTTGCAAACTCGGTTGAGGAGGCGCACGTAGTTCGACAGACATACTTGAAGAACAAAAACAAAATAGCCACACAGATGGGTACGCAGATTCACGCAAGCGATAATTACAGGCGAATGGTGGAGCTGATTCGCAACGGGGCGATTGGAACGCCGAGCGAGGCCCGTGTCTGGTGCAGCCGGATGCCGAAAGGCGGCAGTTATCTGCCGGAAGTAAAACCCGTGCCGGACCATATGAACTGGGATTTGTGGATCGGCCCATCGCCTTTCCATCCGTACAATCCGGAATATTTCAAGGGCTGCCTGGGCTGGAACCTTTACTGGGACTTCGGCAGCGGGCAGATCGGCGACATGGGAAGCCATATGATTGATATGGCGTACTGGGGACTCGATTTGAAGCTGCCGACGACGTGCCAGGCTGATGGTACCGAGCGAAATCCGGACACGTGTCCGCAATGGCTGACGGCCGAATGGGACCACCCGGCCAACGACTGGCGGCCGGCCATCAAGTTGTATTGGTATGACGGCGGTAAGAAACCCGGAATGCCGGCGAAAGCATTCGATAGAGATGAGCTGTTCAAAGGCGTGCTCTTCAAAGGAGACAAAGGCTGGCTTCTGGCGGACTATAGTCTTCGGATACTCATGCCCAGACAACGCGAGGGTGATATGACTCACTACAAGTCTCCGAAGCCTGAAGAACTGATTCCGCCGTCGCTCGGGCATCATAAAGAATGGATCGTAGCCTGTAAAACGGGCAAACCGACGACGTGCAACTTCGATTACTCGGGCGCTCTGATCGAGAACAACATGCTGGCGCTGGTCGCCTACCGCGTGGGCAAGAACCTCGAATACGATGCAAAAAATCTCAAGGCCAAAAACTGCCCCGAAGCCGATAAGTATATCCGAAAAACATACCGCAAAGGCTGGGTGCTGAATGGATAAAACCAATAATAACTCATGTTTGGAAAGCTAAGTTTTCGATCTATCGTTGTATATATAGTGACTATGGCTGTCCCGGTCGGTGGTGTCATCGCCGCGGACGGCGCTGAACGCAACGAGTTGGATCCTCTCGGCAAAGTTCATATTCCGATAGGAATAGCAAATAGTCTCGACACACTAAAAACCTTCGTCGAAGCCAAGGGCATATTTGGGCTACCGGTGGTTGAATTTTATCATAGCTTCTATTATAATACGTTTTATTAAATTGATTATGTGGGGAGTTTGCTTATGTCAGAGAAAATGAATCGCCGTAAGTTCCTGAACAACGGAATGCTTGCCGGTGCTGCAGCCGTAAGTTTGGCCTGCATCGAAGAGAAAATGGCATTCGCAACGACGGAAAAGGGAATCGACACAAACAAAAAAGGGCAAAAGGACCAGGGTGGTGCCAAAATCTCCATGGGCAAAATTGGCAAACTAAAGGTCAGCAGATTAATCTCCGGCGGAAATCTGATTAGCGGCTGGTCACATGCCAGAGATTTGATCTATGTCCATCATCTGATGAGGCATTACAACACGGACGAGAAGGTGATGGACACTTTAGAACTGCTCGAAGAGCGGGGTGTGAACACGATTATTGCAGACCCGAGTGAAAGGCCATACAGAATCTTCCCGAAATACTGGAATGAAAGGGGCGGCAAAATTCAATGGATAGCTGAAGGCCACCCGGTTGTAAAAGACCTCAAGACCGACATAAAGAAATCTTTGGATTATGGAGCCTCGGCAATCTACATCCAGGGCGTGATTGGAGACAAGTGGCTGCGAAGCGGCCATCTCGACCTGCTTGGCAACTGCGTCGAGATCATCAAATCAAACGGCGTTCCCGGAGGTATCGGAGCTCACATTCTGGATGTCATCGTCGAGTCCGAGCGACGCAAGTATAACGCCGATTTCTATGTTAAGACATTGCACTCGAGCGACTATTGGTCTGCAAGAAGACCCGGCCAGAATCTGGACGTTGTTGACAACAACGCCGACAATTACTGGTCCATGACGCCGGACAAGACAATAGAGTTTATGAAGAAGGTAGACAAACCATGGATTGCATTCAAAGTATTGGCTGCCGGCGCCATCCATCCGAGGAACGGCTTTAAGTATGCGTTTGATAATGGCGCAGACTTCATTTGCGTGGGAATGTTCGATTTTCAGGTAATCGAAGATTCTATCATTGCAGCAGATACATTAAAAGCCATAAAAAACCGGCAGCGCCCCTGGATAGCGTGAAATTCATTCTGTCAGATTCGAAGGAGAGCATATCATGCCGAAAACTGAAAAGGTAACCAGGCGTCATTTTATTAAAGGTTCGATTGGAGCAGCCACAGCTTTTACAATCGTACCGAGACACGTTCTCGGAGGCCCAAACCAGACGCCGCCCAGCGAGACCTTCGGCGCTGCTCTGATAGGCTGCGGCGGCCGGGGCAACGGCACATTCAACGCAATGGGGCTGGAGGCCAAAAAACTCGCTATATGCGATGTGAAATTTGTCGGGAGGGAAGACAACAAAACCATATATACGGATTTTCGTCGCGTCCTGGAGCGAAAGGACATCGACGTGGTCGCAATTGCAACGCCTCCTCACTGGCACGCGCTTATCTCCATCGCGGCAATGGAAGCCGGCAAGGATGTGCTCTGCGAAAAGCCGATGACAAGATTTATAGCCGAGGGTCGTGCCGTGGCCGAGGCGGAGAAACGCTACAAGCGCATCTTCCAGGTCGGGACATTCGGAAGATTCGGCAGAAGCAGAGACCCCAGAAGCATTGAGATTCACAAGATTATGGCCAGCGGCCTTTTGAAGAATAACTGCAAGGGCGTACATATTAAGAGCGGTGGCCTGAAGGTAAAGCAATGGAGCGGGATGGTCAACGCCCAGCCACAACCGATACCGAAGAGCCTCGACTGGGATATGTACTGCGGCCCTTCTCCGCTTCGACCCTATCACCCGCATCGCCACGGCGGTACGCACCGAGGCTACTGGGACTACGAAGGCGGGGGATTGGCCGATATGGGACAGCACCATTACGACCCGGTACAGTGGGTTTATGCCAAGGACAACACAAGTCCTGTTGAGATCGAGGCTTACGCGCCCCCGGCGCATCAGGAAGCTTGTGGTATGTGGGGATGGGTCGAGCTGAAATACGCCGACGGCATGACCTTCGTTTTTGACAGCACCGAATGGGGCGAGCCGTACAACCGGAAACAGGCCCGTGAGGTTCTGCTGACTGACTTGAGCGAAGAAGACCAGAAGAAGATTAAGGAAATGCCCGATCCGGAGCCGCTTGTCAGCTTTGCCGAGGCGGTCAAAACGCGAAAACGTGCCGGCGGCAATGCAGATGTGGCAAATCGAAGCGCCACGCTGCTGCATCTGGCAAATATCGCTATCCGTACGGGACGAAAACTGCAATACGATCCTGTCAAAGAACGAGTCATCGGCGATGAAGAAGCCAACCGCCTCGTCAATCAGCCGATGCGGGCGCCCTGGCACTTGTAAGAATATCAGGCCGGATTCAGTCTGTAGAAAGGATGTTATTATGGCAAAACGATCATCTGCTATTTCAGAACTCATCGGCAGGCTTCCGGACCCGGACGAGCGGGGCCTGCTCAGCAATATCGAAAAGGAAACGGTTGATAGTGTTGTCTCTCAGATATACGAAGGCGGTCGAAGAAGCCTCCGAGCACTTATCGGCCTGCTTGTCGAGCCCGGCAGAGGAGACGACGTAAAACCGCGGTACGCGCTTCATTGCTTAGCCGTGCGAATGTGCAGACCGGATGAAGAAAAAGCCCGGCGAGCTTTTGCACGAACACTGGCCATGCAGCTTGGCGGCGACAAGCCCAAAGCCGTTCAGAAGTACCTTATCCGGCAGTTGCAGGTGGCCGGCGGCAAAGAGGTCGCTGCCGCACTCGGCAAAATGCTTCAGGACGAGGAGCTTTATGAACCCGCCGCCCAGGCACTTGTGGCCATCGGTAACGGCGCCGCCGGGCAGTTGCGAAACGCCTTGCCGAAAGTCGATGGCAAAATGAAGTTGACGATTATTCAAAATCTCGGCGTGGTCCGCGATACCGAGTCGGTCAGCGCCCTGCGAAGGGCAATCGGCGACGATGACCGTGAGATTCGCCTGGCGGCCGGGTGGGCGCTGGCGAATATAGGCGACGCCGGCTCGGTGGATTTGCTGCTCAAAGCGGCGGACGCCGAGGGAACATATGAGAGAATCAAAGCCGCCAAAGCCTGTCTGCTACTCGCCGAGCAGCTCCTTGATGCAGGCAAAAAGAATTCTGCTGTGAAGATATATAAACATCTTCTCAGTACCCGGAGCGGTTCTGATGAAGCCTACATTTGCGACATGGCCAACGAGGGTCTGGCCGCGGCAGCTAAATAGTAAAAACTAACTCTGATACCTGGAGTACAACTTATGAGCGATATTTTTTTAACACGCCGCAGATTCCTGAAGGCGGCGGGGCTTGGGTCCGTATTGTTGGCATCAGGCCGGCTTCCGGTGTTTGGAGCAAACGAGCAGAAAAAGCGGCCGAATATTCTTTTAATTACCGCCGACGATATGAACTGGGACGCGCCGGGCTGCTTTGGCGGGCGGACGCCGGAGATTACTCCAAACATCGACCGCCTGGCCGCCGAAGGAGTGCGTTTTGAGTACGCTCACATAACGATAGCGGTCTGTCAACCGTCACGGTCTGTCCTTATGACGGGGCGATACCCGCACCGAAACGGCGCCGAGGGTTTTCAGCCTATTAATACGAGCGTTCCGACGTTGCAGGAGCAGTTTCATAACGCAGGATACTTGCAGGGAATACTCGGCAAGGTGAAACATCTGGCGCCGCCCGAGAAGTACAAATGGGATATGGTCGAAGACTACGAGGACCTTGGCTGTGGCCGAAATCCGGAACTCTACTACAAGTACGCCGGGGATTTTTTCCGGCAGGCCGCCGGGCAGAAAAAATCATTTTTCCTTATGGCCAATTCGCACGATCCGCATCGACCATTCCACGGAAGCGCACAAGAACAGAAGAAATTCGCCAAGGTGTTGAAAGATATCCCCGCTCCATCGCGTGTTTATAAGGGCGAGGAAATCGAGGTGCCCGGCTTTCTGGCGGAACTATCCGATGTGCGGAAGGAAATCGCCCAGTATTACAGTTCAGTCCGGCGATGCGACGACACGTTAGGAGCGGTGTTACGGGCACTTCGGGAATCCGGCCAAACGGATAATACCCTGATTATGTTCCTCTCGGACAACGGTATGGCACTTCCGTTTGCCAAGACCAACTGCTATCTGCACAGCACGCGAACGCCGTGGATTGCCGCCTGGCCAGGCAGGATAAAATCCGGCACCGTGGACAGGCAGCACTTTATTTCCGGCATAGATTTCATGCCGACCGCGCTCGATGCGGCCGGTGTGCCGGCTCCGACTGGCATGGACGGTTCTTCGTTCCTGCCAGTCCTTTTGGGAAAACGGCAGCTCGAACGAGACAAGGTCTTCACCCAGTTCCATCAGACCTCGGGGCGCAATCGCTACCCGATGAGATGCGTACAGAATCACAGTTTCGGCTACATCTTCAATCCGTGGTCGGACGGCCAACGCGTATTTAAGAATGAATCGCAATCCGGCCTGACATTCAAAGCGATGAAAGCCGCCGCTCAAAAAAACGATTCGGTAGCCGCCCGGGTCAAACTCTTCCAGTATCGCGTTGTTGAAGAATTCTACGATTTCGAAAATGACCCCGATGGGCTGAATAATCTGATTGACGATCCGGGCTATAAAGAACAAATCGATATGTTGCGAAAAGAGCTGCTTGACTGGATGAAAAAAACCGGCGATTCAGCGCTAAATTCGTTAGAGAATCGCACTTCACCGGGGGCGTTGAAGAAGTTCATGGCAGAACAGGATGCCCGATCCGGCCGTAAACAGAAAAAGAAGAAGACAAATAAAACCCGTAACAGAAAGAAACGTTCCGGTTAAACCATTAGCAGGAAAATTTCTTATGATAAAACAAACTTTTCTGGCAGTTATAACCGTCATTTTGGCGTCAGTCTCGCAGGGACAGGAATGGACGCGGTTTCGCGGGCCTAACGGACAGGGCATTAGCCGTGCCAAGACGATTCCCGTTAAATGGACCGAAGAAGATTACAACTGGAAGGTCAAACTGCCGGAGGGCGGGCACTCCTCGCCCGTGCTCTGGGGCGAGAAAATATTCATTACCAGCGGCGGCCAAAAGGCCGGACACAGCATACTGATGGCTCTGAACGCTTCAGACGGTGCTGTGCTGTGGCAGAAAGAATACACGTTGAGCAAATACCGACCGAACAAGCTCAACAGTTTTGCCACGGTCACCCCGGCGGTTGACGCCGATCACGTTTATATGCTGCTAACAAGTCGCGAAGAAACAATTCTGGCGGCGTTGAATCATAATGGCGCCGAAATCTGGAAGCGCACGTTCGAGGGTGTGCAGTGTCAGCACGGTGCGGGCACATCTCCGATTGTCCACGACGACATGGTTGTCTTCACACACGAGCACGAGAACAAAATCAGCCAAGATGCCAGGAGTATCTGGATTGCTGTGGACCGTAAAACGGGCGAGACGCGCTGGACATTAGACCGGAATACCGGCCCTAAGACTTCGTACTCGACACCCTGTGTTTACACGCCGGCAACCGGAACACCGCAATTGATTTTCAATAGTAACGCTCACGGCATGACAAGTGTCGATCCCGGCACCGGCAATGTTATATGGGAAGTGGCATCGGCTTTTCCGGCTCGCGTCGTCAGCTCGCCTGTAATCGCCGATGAGTTATTGGTCGGCTCCTGCGGTGATGGCGGCAGCGGCAAGCGCCTGATCGCCATTCGACCCGGCTCGAGCGATAGATTGATTCAGCCCAAAGAAGCGTACAACATCGACAAGGGTCTCAGGCCGTATGTACCCACATCTTTGGCCGTGGAAGGCTTGCTGTTTACGTTTCACGATCGAGGGATTGTCTCCTGCCTGCGGAGCGCCACAGGCGAACAGCTTTGGGAAGAAAAGCCCGCCGGCAGATTCTTCAGCTCACCGCTTTGGGCGGACGGCAAACTTTACTGTATCACGATGGATGGTGACGTAGTTGTCATCAGGGCCGCCGGGACTTACGAGCTGCTGTCAATCAATCCCCTCGGAGAGACGAGTCACGCAACTCCGGCCATTGCCGGCGGAAGAATGTATCTTCGGACCTACTCTCATCTGTTCAGCATCGGGGGCGGGAAGTAACCTGCGCTGAAAAGGTCATCCGAACCGAATCTACGGCAGCTTGTGGTCCGACGGTTTCAGGCCCTTTTTATGCCCGCCCATACCGATTTTATTCGGTTCATATTTGCCGACGAAATCGACCTTGCTCCTGGCAGGGATTTTATCTTCCATTTCCATGCCCCAGTAGCAGGCGTTCACAAGCAGCCGGCGGAATCCTTCGCTATTGAGATCGAACGAATGTCCCATCGTCGTGGTGAACACACGTGAAGTCTTGCCTTTTTCGCCTGTGTAGGTCTTGGTCCAGGCCACGGGAACCAGCTTCTTATCCGGATTCGGTTTGTCTTTCGGGTTCATGCCGGAAAGAACCTGCCCCATGATGAGCGGTTTGCTGTCGCCGCTAAGTGTTGTGATGCCGTAAACATCGGATTCGCCCCAGATATCGTCAATGCCTTTTACGATAGGATGGTTTTCCATATCTTTGGCGATGAGGCCTCGCGTGCTTTCTCTCTGGTGATGTCCGTAGTGGTTGATCCATGTTTCGCCGAAAACCTGTCGTCCGTACCCGCCGTCAAATTCTTTATTTCTGAAACTGTATTTAGCGTATGGGCTGTCTTTGTGCTTTACGTAATTGAACGCATGAGTCGAGGTTCTCAGTCCAACGATTGGTTTGCCTGAGTTGGTATAGTCGATGATACGCTTCATCTGTTCGTCGGGCAATTCGCGAAAACGCAGGAACATCACCATCAAGTCGGCTTTTTCCAGGGCTTTCAAGCCAGGGATATTATCCAGTGTCTCAGGATCGATTTCACCGGTTTCTTTATTAATAGCGAAAAGTACGGTGCACTTGAAGCCGTGGTGTACCGCAAGTATCTTGGCGAGCTGGGGCATTGAATCTTCCGAGCGGTATTCTTCATCGCCGACGAGAAAAACAATGTGCTTTCCCTTGCCCGGGCCTTGCTTGCCCTGGAAAACCACCCATGGCTTAGCTAAGACTTGTTCGCCAAACAAGCATATCAACACAGCGATAATCAATACCCAGAATTTAATCGAACGTTTCATCCTGCTCATCTCCTTTCATCTTTATTCAAATATAGTTAGAATTTGACAATGATCTTTTCATTCCGGTCGGCTTCAAGGGGCTTGATTCCAGTGAGTGTCTTCATTTCGGCGGTGCCTTGCCGGCCGATTTTGACTGTGTATTCTTCTATTTTGAAAACCTTGGGCTTGAAGGACGCCCCGTTGATACGCAGAGTATAGACAATTTCGCTGTTCGATTCGTCGATGATCTGGATGACGGGATTCGTCATGCCCTCAACTTCGATTGTAGGAAGATAAGCGACAGCCTTACGTGCGTAGTTGTCGGTTTGCTGAATAGTCCTTGGCCAGCCGGGATACTGTTTGGTATTGGAATCGGAAATATCAACGTTCCTGGGCCAGCATTCCATTGTGATTTTTCTGGTCTTCTTATTGAATTTGACAACGCCGAAACCAGCGGCTCTTGTCGTAAGCTTATCGTGATTCTCCTCGGGATCGGGATTTGCAACCGCCAGCATGGTAAGTTTGTTGCCGAGCCCATCGAGAAATTCACCCAGGTATTCGGGCATTCCCGGCTCGCGGTTCTTGCCCGGCTCCAGAGGCACCCACCATCGCAGGTAGAGATTTGCAATTGATGGTACGCAAAGAGAATAGCCGGCATCGTTCCAATCGTTGATGCCGTGATGAATTATTGTGCCGAGATGCTGGTCTCCGCAAATCATTAGGGCGAAGGCTTTGCGAATCTCCGCCAGGGCCTTATTCCGCCCCTTTTGCGGCCAGCCGTTGGAGTCCAGGTCAACCAAAAGGCGGTTGTTCCTGCTGCCGTGGAGATGCGCGCCGCCGGCGAAGGCGGTTTGCGACAGCACGGCCTTCATGTCGCAGCCATGCCAGTCGGCGGCCCATTGCCTGAGGAACTTGAGCTGGCGATCGCCGAGCAATCTTGCCTCGGGGACGTCCAGGGCCTTCGGATCATAGCCGGGCACGGAGACATGATCGGGACGTTTGGGACGCCAGCCCATGTCCGGCAGAACGCTTGATGGGCCGGTCTTGAATTTGCGGTCTTCAATGATGGCAAAGCTGACGCGTCCGATTGTCAGGGACGTATAATAGACCCCGATTCCGCGCTCGATGGGAGTAGGATCGAACGGGTCGGGCAAGTGGCTGGTCTGGGCACGTTCGACCTGCTTGACGTATTCAAGCGGAGCGGCGTAGCCCCCATCGTGACCGGCCCGGAAATGAGAAAGGCGACCGCCGTGACCCCATAGGTTGGCCTGGCTGACGTCGTGATCATCCGGGATGGTAACGGTCGGTGTGTTGCGGATGATCTCACCGAAATCCCTGCCGAACTTTAGCCAGGCGGCGTAATGTCTGTTGTGGTCGTAAACCTGGTCACCGGAGAAAAACAGCAGGTCGGGATTCAGCTTCTTGATGTTCTGGACAATATCCTGTTTGGAAATATCGCCGCCGTGCCTTGGATTAATGGAGTTGCCTGTAAAAGCGGCCACGACTATCACTTCCTTGTCGAGCGGATCCTTACGGATTGTGCCAGTAAAGGATGCTTTCTTTCCGTGCAGCACACGGTATTCGATGTCTTTTGTGCTATTCCAGCGTTCCACCCTGAAAGGTGCCGTCCAGCCGTCTTCGATAGCCCGTGTTTCGGCGATTTGCGTCCATTTTCCCTGACGGTTGATTTCGAACCGGACATTCCTGTCTTCGTCAGGCTGAAGCGGATACAGTTGGGCGGTCAGTTTCAAAATATTATTTTGTACCGTATATAAGGCGAAACAAATAACCTTATCTCTGGATACTTCAGGGACTGTCAATTTTTGAGCAGAAGCTGTGTTAAACAACAAGATGGCCGCCAGTAATCCGGCAAGGATTGTTGCTTTCGTGGATTTCATATTCATTTCCTTTCTCATGTATTCACAAGCAGTCTGCTTGAAATTTTTTCAATCAAAGTTGTTTATAAACATAATGAGCATCCAGGGCCTTCTTAATTTGCATGGCGGCGTCTTTCAAATGGGCTCTCGTGTACGCATCGAGGTTCTCATCGGAAGCCTCTAAAACCGGATTGATCTTATTATCTTTAATCTGTCGGAGTTTTTCTACAGCCAGGTTGGCGATAGGTTTGTATGCCGCCGTACCCATGTAATCCGACCTGCTCAAGTCAATCAGAAGCTCCAAATGTTCACGTTGCAGATTTCGCCGCAGGCTGGAGATCATCGGCTCTCGCGCGGTGAATTTCTTTGCCGGCTGTTGCTCCAGCTCGCTCCATATCTTACTACTGATCGTATCCAGCAACTCCGGCAGAGTCAGCGCATCTTCATCGGCCGAGACCAGAAACTCATTATCATAAATCCGGCGGAGTGTCGTCGGATACATCATCATCGCCAGTACATTTGACTGAATACCCATGATTCTGTCATGGATCGGCCATGTCGAGTCGGCCAAAACAGAAGACATGTCGTCCCACCACTTATCCACAGTCATCCGCCGTAAAAGATCCTGGGTCAGGCCGAAAGCTTCATCCTCAAACGTATTTTCAATTACAAAATCCAGCGCTTCACGCTGCTTTTTAGCGGGAACTACTTCTATGGGTAAACGATCACCTTTGTCTCCCTTTTTGTCGCGGTGCACATAAGCGCCGCCCAGCCAGTTGGCCATCATACTAACCGCTCGCAGTTGCATGCTGAGCGTCATTTCATAGGCCCGGCGGGTCTTGGCCCAACTGTCGCCATCTTTGACGAGCTTTTCGATTATCCGCTGGCGGTTATGCTTGGCGATGCGCATCTGGTTATTGGCGTAGTCCAGTGGATCTTTACTGAAATCATAACGGCGAGCCAGCGGATCCGGGCCGAATGTATCTTCATCTGTTGCGTACTGCAGTTCAGGTTCAGCTACACGATCCAGTATCTCATCGAGTTTTTTCTCATCATGGGTATAGCCATACTCAATAGCCCATATATCGTATGGGCCGACGCCTATCATCGTGTAATCGCCCTGGATTTCGCCGTCCTCAAAATTTATATTAGCGGACAGGTAATCCATAACCGAAGAAGCAAGCGGTTTCTTTCCTTTGAACTCTTTGCTGTTGATGTCGGCCATACTATAGACGCTCGATGCCTTAAAGTTATGCCGCAATCCTAACGTGTGACCAACTTCATGGCAGGCCAGGTCAGCCAGCATCGGGCCGATGAAGGATTCGGGGATGCCGTCAATCATGGGTTCTTTCTTCTCTTCTTTCTCTTCCTCATCCTTCTTTTTATCCTTGTCCTTATCATTCTTTTGCTCATCTTCATCAGCTTCACCTGACAACAGAGCCAGGCTCATTCTGAACATGGCAACGTCAAAGGCCATGCCCTGTGATAATGTGCACATGCCGTTAAGCTGAGACGTTCTGCCCGCCAGCCCGTCATATTCATCATCGCCGATCAGATCTGAGTTAACTTGTGTGATCGGATGGCCTCCATAGGGCAGGTGGCCACGATTGGCAAGCACTTCTGTTAGATGCTCGCGCTGAGCCGGCGGAGCCAGCCGGATACGGGGATCCCAATTCGGATGGTCTTGCAGCCATGCCAGAGTTTCGGGACCTATGCCCTCCATTGCTATTTCGGGCATGATCTTGTGGTAAGTAGTCCAGAAATGGCGAATCCAGCCGTCTGTAAGGATAACATCGGCATCAAGAATCTGTCCTGTCTCGGGATGGACACGGCTGGGACCAATCGCCGTGCCCCTGTTGTTGCTCAGCCATCGAATAAAATTGTATCTCACGTCCTCCGGGTCTTTCTCCATATGGGCACCGGAACGCTTGTCCTGATAATAGACCTCTATCGCATTTGAGATACCGACATTTTCGAAGGCTTTGTTCCAGTACAAAAGCCCCTCTCTGACCCACCTGCGATATCGCACGGGGGTCGTATGTTCGATATAAAAAACGATTGGATTCTTCGGAGGACTGACACTGAGCGAGGAATCCGCCTTTTCCAGATGCCAGCGATTGATATACCTGACCATAGTATCGGGGTCCTCGAACTTCCCGAAGTCTTTGTAGCCGGTTGTGAAATAACCGATGCGTTCATCGGCCTTTCGTGGTTTGTAACCGGTCCTTACGGGGATCTCGCTGATGGAATAGTGCAGAGTCTGGAGCCGTCCGTTCTCCGTGGGAATCTCGAAGGCCAGCTCAACATTCTTCGGGAACGCCTTGGCCTTTTTTATCTTTATTAATCGAGTGTTTGAGACCCGAATGCGAGAACCGAAAAACTTCCCGGACTGACCGACCAGCAGAGAATCCATGTCAATCACCGGAGAGCCGCCCGACATGGTGACAATCGGCACATCCAGAATGACCCGATCCGTAAATAACCGATCAACCGAGCTTTTTGATTCCTGGTCTCCCGTGGATTTGATTTCAATATTTGGCTCGATGAGAGCCAGACGTTTGTCGTATCGTTTCCAGTACACGTACATATCTCCGGCCTGCAAGCCGGCAAAATCTTCGCCGCTCGCAACGGTCAGCGCGATGAAGTACTTATTTGATTGATAATTGGATGGCAAGGCTGCCAGCATCTGACCATCCTTCTCGCGTGTCCAAATATCATAGAGGCTTTTCTCTCCATCAGCAGTAGATACGACCTTTTTATAATTCTTTAGAACCTGGTCCAAAGGTGGAAATTCAGGCTTGGGTTTTGCCGCCGTCGGTTTTTCCGCGCCGGCTACGATTGATAACGGCCCAAAGATTGCAATTGCAAGGAAGAGTAAGGCACTTAATATTTGTGACTTTAAATTATTCATCTCGCAATCTCCCAAAAAAATAAACAAGTTTTTCCCTTTCAAATCTGCCCGGTTACACTTCCGAGCATATCTTAACAGAACTTGGTATGTTATATCTTCGCTCATCCAATGTCAAATGTACTAAACTCAGAAATTGTAAAAGGAACAGGTGATTTTTCACAGATAAGACGAAAAAGGATTAAAAGGGAAGAATGAAGATGGCGAAAATAAGTGGAAGATTAGATAAAAAGGTGTTTCGTGAGGCTTTTATGGGACCGATTGCTGATTAGATTAAGTACTCGATATAAATGCTTGTAAACTTTCTAAATAATATTTTTTCCCTACAAACAACTCTACAAATACCGAACGGCACAAGCACATCAGTCTGTTTGGGGTACAGCAGATTAGCTCGGCATATTAATTAATAGATGTTTGGATATGGATAACAGTCTTTTCCTCTCCCTTCTTGATCTGGAAGAGAAAAGATAGACGGGGGCCTTCACGACACCTTTTACCGCATTAGTAAGTCTGGCTTCTTTTTTAGGAAGGTTGTCAACAACCAATGATCCCGGTTGAACATAGGACTCGCTGCTCTCTACAGGCTCGCGAAAAGACTGTTGAAAATTGTCTACCTCCGGATTCCATACTCCATTAAAAATATTCGACACATCCTTGTGCAAACCTGTTCTATGCTTCGACATGGTCTATCCTTTCGTCGAATATGTTCCTTTGTAGTTTGCACTATGTGAAAATCTGTCTAAGCGGTGAGCAAAAACCTGAGGTGACAAAACGCACCTTTTGCCATCTCACCACCCTTCTCACATCTATAATATAACGGATTAATACAAAAATGTCAAAAAAAATATATGCGAATTTACGTTATTTTCAGGAATAAGGCTAAAAATATATATCGGACCGCAGAACTGGCGACATAAATCGTTATTTCTACACGGGAAACGTAGTTTTCGGACGACAATCGGCGTGAAAAAAAGATGCAGGTTTTTTACGGGAACTTTCAGAGAAGATTATGCCGCAAAATGCCTCTTCTTGAATCACCCCCCGATATTACTGATGTTACTACTTTACCGTCTACAGTCCATATTGGACAAGATCAGATTCAACTTTGGGCTGTATTATTTTTTTCGGTGCCGGCCAGCTCCATTCAATTACGGCATAAATATAGTCTATTGATGCCGTTTTTCTGGAGGCGGTGTCATTATTCGCAATCTGCATTTGAAGCGAGTTGACCTTCTCAGGTGTATTCACAAAACTCGTGATATCCCATGAGTCAACCGCCTCGTTCTTCTGACCCGTACGTACCGGAGCATTTGTCGAGATCCAGACCTCCGGTTTACTCGGCCAGCCAGTTCCAATTTGCCACTTCATTTTTCCGGGAACAAATCGGTCTTGCTCGAAGTGTTCCACGTAAACAACGACCGATGCCACTGAAGCGCCCGTCGGGATAGACACGCCTGAAAAACTATATGATATATACGAGCCACCCCTGATTTCCTGCCGCTTGTCGTCACTGGTTTGGACAACGTCGAGTTTACCGTCCGCCGGCAACATTTTTCTGCTCCTGCTGTCGTAGCCGTCCACGACTGTCAAGTTAGCTGTCTTGGGCGGTGTCGGATTTACACTGACGTTGAATTGCTGAGTATCTGAATTTGGAACGCTGTTGCTGTCTACGACTTTAACCGTTATATCATGAATCGCTTCCTGAGCAGCATTTGGCGTCCACTGTATTAAGCCTGTCACCGGATCTATGCTCATGCCGACCGGATGGGTGGTTAAAGAGTAAGTCAGTGTATCTTCTCTGTCAGGTTCTGCGGCTTGAACCTGATAACTGTATAACAGATCGACCATGGCTTTGGTTACTGGTTTTGAAGTAATCACCGGTGGATCGTTCACCGGGATTACTTCGACTTTGACCGTGGCGGTATCCGTTTCGCCTTCCCTGTCGGTAACGGTATATATGAATGCGTCAGTACCGTAGAAGTTTTCATTTGGAGTATATGTTAGGGTGCCGTTGGGATTTATCGTTACCGAGCCGCCGGCCCCCTTGGTCACCTTGCTTATCACAAGCAGCTCATTGTCTATCTCGATATCATTGGCCAGCACGTCAATTGTCGCCGGGGTATCTTCCTTTGTAACGAGTTTATCATCTATGGCCTTCGGCGGATCGTTTACCGGGGTCACGGATATCATTATAGTCGCCGGAACGCTGTCAGACTTGCCGTCGTTAACCCTGAAGGTAAAACTGTCCAGCCAACTGAAATTCGGGTCGGGCGTATAGGTCAGGTTCGGAGCCTGCCCCCCCAGTCTCCCGTGGGTAGGAGCTCTTAATACGCTGTAAGTCAGCGGGTCGCCGTCCGGATCGGTGCCTGTGAGCACGATGTTCGCCATCGTGTCTTCCTTTACTGTCACATTATCTCCGTTGGCCGTCGGCGAATCATCGACTGGACTGACCATAAGTGATACAGTTGCCGGGACGCTGTTCAATTCACCATCACTGACTTTGAATGAAAAGTTATCCTGTCCATTGAAATTCGCGTTTGGTGTGTAGGTTATGTTTGGCTCGGTCCCGCTCAGACTTCCATAAGACGGCTTGGTCACTATGCTATAGGTCAGTTTGTCTCCGTCCGGATCGAGGCCGGCTAAAACGACGGATACCGGCGTGTCTTCCAAAGTCGTAATATTGATGCTGTTGGCTATCGGAGGATCGTTCGCAGGTGTTATGTTAATCGATACAGTTGTCACAGCGCTGTCCGCCGTCCCGTCATTTACCTTAAAATTAAAGCTGTCCGGCCCATTGAAATTATTATTTGGCGTGTACGTCAGGTTTGGTGCCGTGCCGCTCAGATTTCCATGAGATGGGGCAGTTACTACGTTGTAAATCACAGTATCTCCATCCGGATCGGTGCCCGTCAAAGTAATCACTGCGGGCATATCCTCCGCCGTAGTCACGGATTGAACTTCCGCTATGGGTATGTGATTAGGCGTTATATTGAGGTTTACTACCGCCGGGGTACTGTCCAGATCGCCATCGTTAAGCTTGAAAGTGAAACTGTCCGTGCCTGTGAACTTCGCCGTGGGCGTGTAAGTAAGCTTTCCATTTGTCTCGAAATCCGATCCGAAGGTCAGCGTACCATGCTTGGGTTGTGCGGTAACGGCAAACTTCAACTGTTCGCTGTCTACGTCTTTTCCGGCCAGTGTAATAGATACAGACCTGTCTGCTTTTGTCATTGCGGACTGGTGATTTGCAATAGGTGGGTCGTTAACAGCTTTGATTACGAGCGAGACGGTCGCCGTATTGCTGTCTGCGACGCCGTCGTTTACAATGAAGTCCAAACTATCCGTGCCGCTATAATTTAAATCCGAGGTGTATGTCAGTTCGCGTCCGGTCCCGCTCAGCGTACCGTGAGACGGACCTTTTATTATATGATAGGTTAGTTTGTCGCCGTTTGCATCGTTGCCTGTTAAAGTGAGCGACGCGGGCTTGTCCTCCTGTACCGTTAGATACCCGGGCTTGGCCGTAGGCGGCTTATTGGTCAGATCCAGAAGGAATACTAAACCTGCACCGACGGCAGCTAAAATAATTACCATCATAAAGAGGATAATAAGTATCTTCTTAAAGGTTGACATGCCTACCGCCGCTGCTGCCGGCTTTGCGGCTGGTTTAGGAGGCTTTTGTATCACTTGAGGCGGCGGAACTTCGAGTTTCTTTGTAGTTTCCACCTCCTCTACAATTGCCGAAACTTCCTTTGGCAGTCTTCTCTTTCTCTGGTACTCCGGATTGGCTATCTCCTCGGCTAAGACTTTGTAATCAGCGGCCCCTTTACTCTCCGGGGCATAAGTCATAATAGACTCGCCGGCGCTCGGTGCTTCGGCCAGACTTATAGTACTGTGAATAACGGTGTCAAAGACCAGATTGCCGAAAAACTGTCTCATTTGCTGTTCCACTTGCTGGCTTAGTGTGGCTTTGCCCTCAACAAACGTCAGCAATATCCCCAGTATCTTTACCGAGCAGGGATAGAAACGTTTTCTGGCGGTTTTAACAGTCTCAAGCAACTGCTTCAGGCCTTCTAATGCGTAGTAATGTACCTGGACCGGGACTATGACATCTGTGCTGGCGACAAGGGCGTTGAAGGTTAGCAGACCCAGCGAAGGCGGACAATCGATAACACAAAAATCATAATTGCCGCTTACTATTTTGAGCTGGTCGGCGAGAATGAATTCTTTTCGTGACACGGAAGTCAGTTCCTGCTGAGCCTTCGCAAGCAGGATGTTGCTCGGCACCAGATCGAGACTTTCGATTTTCGTGTTTAAAATGACTTTGGAGAGCAAAATTTGTTTATTGGCAAGGGAATGATAAATGGTCCTGTCAAGACTGTCAGGCTCGAAGCCCAAACCGAGGGTCGCGTGTGCCTGCGGGTCGAGATCTACTATCAATACTCGATGGCCCCTTTGGGCAAGAGCGGCGGCGAGATTCACCGCTGTGGTTGTTTTGCCGCAACCACCCTTTTGATTCGTTATAACTATAGTTCTCATATTTCTCCCGTTAGCTCGCTTCACGGACCGACTTAACAGATCCCTCCGTTTTTCTTGATGATAGAACCGTCCCTCAGAGGGCAAGCCACACCAACCAGCAATGTAATATCTCTATAGCACAAAACACATACGTATCGACCTTTTTGACCCGCTACTCCTTAAAAATACATTCTTATTGCATATTCCGCCCCGGGCAGACCGTTACTAAAATAGTAATTACCTCCCAAATTATGACTAATGTTCACATTCATTTCGCTTTTTGTGTTATAGGACGAGACTTCGACGTGCCGCAATTGCGGCTTTTCATCACACCATCGACCGATAACAGGATATCATATTTGATGCAAAAAGTCAAGCCTTTTTAGGTTATATGTAGTGCTTCCTTCATGTTATTCAAAAATTTTGTTGTTACATAATCTTTATGAGACAAAAACAGGAAAGTTTTAGGACCAAAACAGGGGATATGCAGCATTAAATCTCAAAATTTGTCCTCGACAAACACAAAAAGATAACACTAATATCCCGGTTATTGTCCAGGGGGCGGAAAAAGCATGGGAAAAGCAGGGAAAAAGCAGTTTGTTCCTTATACTCTATGTTTTCCTACGATATTCCGAGTCTGAGCTTGCACTCATCGAGAATGTCTATAGTGCGGCTGGCTCCAACCCGCGTGACGCCAAGAGCCCGAACTTCAAGCAGCGCATCCAGGTTACGGATACCCCCGGCGGCCTTTACCTGTACGTGCACCGGCGAGTATTCTCGCATCAATTTGAGGTCTTCGATTGTCGCGCCGCCCGAGCCGTAACCAGTTGCTGTTTTCACCCAGTCCGCTTTCAACTCACCGCACATCTCACAAAGCTTGATCTTCTGTTCGCGATTAAGAATGCAGTTCTCGAAAATGACTTTTACCTTCTGACCTCTGTCGTGAGTCAAGTCGATGACGGCCTTAATCTCGGCCCGGACATAATCCCAGTCTCCGCTGAGGACCTTGCTGATATTAATCACCATGTCCAGCTCCTCGCCACCATCATCAAGAGCCTGCTCGGCTTCGGCAAGTTTGGTCATTGTCGTATGGCCTCCGTGCGGGAAACCGATTGTCGTGCTGCTCCTTACCGTGCTGCCCTTTAAAATCTCTGCGCAGCGATGCAGATAATAGGGCATGATGCAAACACTGGCCACGCTATAGTCCGCTGCAATCCGGCAGCCCTGTTCGAGCTGCCGGTCGGTTAATACCGGGCTGAGCAGCGAATGGTCAATCATCTTGGCGATATCTTCATAAGTATAGTCCATAGTACTCTCTCGAAATTCAACAGCTACGCGCGCTTGATTTATTTTTTACACTGCCGAAATCAGTTACATCGATATGGGTGACACCGGCGTAGCAAAGTTCAGTTCTAAGGTTTTGCTCCCCTCCAACCTGCTTTCAGCATAGCTGCATATCGGCCTTTTTCTTGGGCATAATCAGGATTGTTTGCCAGATTATTCTGCTCCCATGGGTCGGCCAACAAATCGTACAATTCCAGTTCCTTCGAATTTGTTTTCCTGGATTGCCATTGCGCGTATCGCCATCTTTTCGTACGTACCGAACGCCCGACATGTCCGGCGATAGAGCAAACGGTGAATGCAGCTTTCTTCCAGGGCTGTTTTGGCCGCCGGAGCAATGGGACAAAACTTGTGCCCTCGATATTGCCCGGCTGAGGCATGTCCAGCAATTCACAAAGTGTGGGCACTAAATCTACGAGTTCTACAATCTCGTCACAGGCCGGCCCTGTGCTAAGACCGGGCACGTACATAAGCAGCGGAACGCGCGTAGTCTGCTCGAAAAGGGTGTACTTGCTCCAGAGGTTATGCTCGCCCAACTGGAAGCCATGGTCGGCCAGGATAATAACTATCGTGTTGTCCCGTAATCCCTCGCTTTCGAGGGCGTCCAATATCAGGCCGACCTGGCCATCTACGAATGATGCACAGGCGTAATAAGCCAGGACGGCTTTTCTTGCCGCAAGAGGCGTGACGGGGTGCTTGTAACGATTGTTGAAGATGTCGTAATTACGCCCGAAGCGTTTTGCGATGGCCGGAATGTTTTTGTCTTTCTCGGGCGGGGCTTTCGGCGCCGGGATATCATTCAGGTCATAGAGATCCAGGTATTTTTTAGGGCAACGCAACGGCGTGTGAGGCTTCGAGATTCCCACCGACAGAAAGAACTGTTTCCTTGTTTTAGCCATTTCTTTGAGAATATGCACGGCCATTCGTGCCTTTTTGCCGTCGGATTCCTGCTCTTCAAGCAGGCCGGAGTCACCGACAACATTGGCCTGGGGCTGCTGGAACATTGCCCTGGCTTTATTGTACTCTCGCGTACCTTCTTTAGCCGTGCGCCAGATTTTATCCCGCTGGGCTTTCAGTTCCTTTAGACGTTTTTCTTCTTCGGGATCCGCAGAGTATCGAAAACGCGGCCGGGGCAGCGATTTCAAAGCATCGTTCAGATATTTGGGATAACCTTCCGAACGACCTTTGTAATCTTTTGGCAACCTGCAAAATTCAAGCTGGTCGAAAGCCCCAAGCTGTTTCTCCGCCGTCCATGTGTGATGAAACAGCTTGCCGATATTAACGCTGTAGATACTCTTTTGCCTGAGCAGTTCCGGCAGCGACATCGTCCCCTCGGGCAGCAGACGGTCCATAGGATCCGAATTCGTGTAGACGCGGGTCGAGTCGGGCCTAAGCCCGGTCAAAAACGAGCTGCGGGATGGATTGCACATGGGTGCCTGGCAGTAGCATCTGTCGAATCGAACGCCGCCGGCGGCAAATCGGTCCAGGTTCGGCGTCTTGGCGAGGGGATTGCCGTAGCATCCCACCGAAGCGGCGGTCATGTCTTCGATATCGATAAGGAGAACATTCATTTTTTGAGTGTCCGGCAACCCAGCTTGCCCGGCGGCTATTGCTTTGACGTCAGGAATCAGAGAGGCGGCGAGTCCGGCAGTCAAACACTTGATAAAATCACGTCGTTTCATATCCGTTACTTCCAGAAAATCATCATTATTGCCGTTTGTAGAATCATATCTTTCGGGTGATTCAGGCTATCTCAAAATAGCAGGCGAATCAAGATGTATTTGCCGGGCTTCGGTGAAAAAGCTGCTGCCGCGAACAAAGAAACTTGACGGAACGGTATTGCCGGTTAATAATGACACTTATTCGTGAAACGAAAGCAATCCGCATTATGCGTTGTGCTGAAAAATAAGGATTCAATTAATAAGGAGATTCGGTATGATCTGCGAGTTTGTGAAACGAAAGCTGTACGTATTGGCGCTGATTCTGGCGGGATTAACAATGGTCGGCTGTGTGTCTGTTCACTCAACGGAAACACATAGCAGCCCGTCTGAACATAAAACGGTGCATAATGCCAATAGAATACGTCTCGAACACGTTGCCATTAACGTCGAGGATCCCGTCGCAATGGTAAAGTGGTACTGCGAGAATCTTGGAATGAAAGTTGTCAGGAAAGGCCCTCCGCCCGTCAATATGCACTTCATTTCCGATGCAAGGGCAAACATGATGCTGGAAATCTATCACAATCCGCCGGACGCCGTGCCTGATTACGCATCGATGGATCCGCTGACGCTTCACATCGCATTCATGGTTGACGACGTGGAAGGGATATGCCGAAAGCTCGTCGCCGCCGGAGCCACGATTGCGACTGATATCACTATAACCGACAGCGGCGACAAGCTCGCCATGCTTCGCGATCCGTGGGGCGTTCCTATCCAGTTTCTCAAAAGAGCCAAACCCATGCTTCAGCACAGGTAAGCCATGAAGATAAACACTTGTTCAAGACGCGACTTTATGAAGACCGTCGGATTCGGCATCGCCTGCTTTGCAGTGTCCGGACCGTTGGCGAAGGCAAAGTCCTCGGCCGGCAAAAAACCGAATATTATTTTCATTCTGGCCGACGACCTGGGCTGGGCCGAGCCGGGCTGCTACGGTAACACTTTTAACGAGACGCCCAATCTCGACGCGCTCGCGAAGCAGGGGATGCGTTTTAGCGATGCATACGCCGCCGCGCCGGTTTGCTCTCCTTATCGCGCCGCTTTGATGACGGGACAATGTCCGGCAAGAGTCGGTATCACCGATTATCTTCGCCCAAACGACAAGAAACACCTTTCGACAAAGTACGTCACGATTGCCGAGGTGTTGAAAAATACGGGCTATGCGACCGGTATAATCGGCAAGTGGCACCTAACCGGCTACGCCAACCACGGAACGGAGGAATTCCCTCCCGCTATGCACGGCTTCGATGAGACAATTGTCTCGGAGAATCGTGGAATAGGTGGCGGCAGCTATTTCTATCCGTATCACTTCAATCGCGAGATTCAAAGACGCCTGTCCGGCAGGGAATACCTCGTCGACCGGTGCAATCTTGAAGCAGTCGAGTTTATCGAGCGGCATAAGGATAGTACTTTCTTTCTATACCTGAGCCACTACGCAGTCCATACAAGGCTTAACGGCAAGCCTGAATATGTCGCTGAATTCATAAAAAAGCCTGGTTCCGGCAAAGGGCCAATGTCCAGCAGGAACAATCCTCATCTTGCAGCGCAGCTCAAGAGTATCGACGAAGGCGTAGGCATGATAGTAAGAAAACTCGACGAACTGGGCCTTGGCGACGAGACAGTTCTCATATTTACAGGTGACAACGGAGGAGAAGACCGGGTGACAAGAAACACCCCGTTTCGAGCTGGCAAATCGACGCTTTACGAAGGCGGAATTCGGGTCCCGTTGATCGTGCGATATCCGAAAATCGTACCGGCAGGCACCGTTTGCAGAACGCCGACAAGTAACATTGATTTTTATCCGACTCTATGTCATTTGGCGTCGGCCGGGCCGGACCCAAAACAACATATCGACGGAGTTTCGCTCGTGCCCGTGCTGAAAGATCCCAAAGCTCCGCTAAAACGTGACACTTTATACTGGCATTATCCACTGGACAAACCGCATTTTTTGGGCGGACGTTCTTCCGGCGCTGTCCGGAAGGGTGACTGGAAGCTTATCGAGTATTTCGATACCGGACAAAAGGAACTCTACAATCTGGCCAATAATATAAGCGAGAAAAACAATTTGGCAGATAGATATCCGGAAAAAGTCGCCGAGCTTCAAGAACTACTCAAAGCGTGGCGCAAAGACATCGGCGCAAAGATTCCCAGCGGACAATCAGGCTGATTTGCAACTCAGCATTTCTGACCGGTTATTTCCAGAACGGTCTGCCACAAATGGCCGTGAGGATCGACTTTTTTCCTCTTCAAAACGGTCAGTGACGTGGGGATATTGACGAAGTACTGATTGCAATAACCGACGACCATGTTTGTTCGGCCCGACATACCTGCGTGAACGGCGTTTTGGCCAAGCATGACACAGAACGCCGAATCGTTGGAATCGGCGGGCAGGCTGCGAATGATATAGCTGGGATCGATGTATTTCAATGACAGCGGCTTTTTCTGCTGTCTGAAATATTCCGCGATTTTATCTTTCAATATCAGACCGATATCCCGATGCAGAATATTGCCGGATGCATCCATTCTCGAATCGCCGTTTTCGGCGGTCAGGTGGCCGCCCACACCCTCGGCAACAACAACGACTGCGTGGTGTCTCTTATCCAGCCTTCTCTCCAGTTCGCTGAGGAATCCGTTCTCTCCCTCCAGCACGAGCGGAACTTCCGGGATGAAGCAGAAATTCACATCGCTGTTAGCCAGGGTGGCATAGGCGGCTATGAAGCCGGAATCGCGACCCATAAGCTTGACCAATCCTACGCCGTTCCAGGCGCCTCTGGCCTCTTCGTGGGCACCGCAAATCGACGTTCGCGCAGCCTCGACAGCGGTTGAGAAGCCGAAAGACTGTTCTATGCCGGAGATGTCGTTATCGATCGTTTTTGGAATTCCGATCACTGATATCTTCAGCTTTCTTTTTTTGATTGCCTCAGCAATATCCCGTGCGCCTCGCAGCGTACCATCCCCGCCGATAGTAAATAATACGCCGATCCCCATTTGCTGAAGATTATCCACCATTTCGTCTACATCCTGCGGACCGCGAGACGATGACAGAATGTCGCCACCTTTGAGATGAATATCATTCACAAGTTCCGTAGTCAGCAGCATCGGCGGCTGCGGCGGTTTCGAGGTCAGGCCGGCATATCCGTATCGGAAACCGTAAACGTTTTTTACACCATACTGCCAAATGAGGCTCAGGGTGATGGTCCGCACGACGTCATTGAGGCCGGGACACAATCCGCCACAGGTAACGATGCCGCATTTCAGTTCCGCCGGATCGAAGAAAATCTTCCGGCGGGGACCGGCTCTCTCAAACGTTGGAAGCTCTTTTCCCGAATCCGCGCAGGACCGATGATTCTGAGAGTGCGAGTAAAAAATAATCCTCTCATCGTCATCGACAAAATGCCGCTTTTTTTGTACCAGGGGAGAATCGATCTCCGGCGGGCCGATTTTCTCGATGGTCATATCGGGCAATTCATTCGGTCTTAACAAAGGAGCATCCATAAAATATCCTTAATTATTTTTCGGATTATCCTCTATGACCCGCCGCCTTGTCAAAGAGTTTCTGCGAATAGTCTATCAGGTTTAAATTTGTAAGGCGTCATCCCCATATTTGGGAGGCAGCCACAAAGCCGATAGCTTTGGGTATAGTCAATACAGGAGAAACCATCCCCAAGCTGCGCTTGAGGCTGCCACTCTTTCAGAGTTCAGCGGTAAAGATAAAGAAAAAGACGATTGACGATTGATTATTTACTTTAAGTTGATTGTCCGCAGCACGCAGCACTTAGTAAGATGAACAAACTTTTAGAGCTTTGTTTACGGAATTAATGGTAAGCAAACACCTTATCTGTTCGGCACAATTTTCGAGCATGACCGGGCCGCGTTTGGTCAAATCTTTTTCATCGGAACGCCCGCTATAGTAATTGAAATCGGACGAAGCATCCTATATTATATGGTATGATAGTTTAGGAGCACTATTTATGGCATTAAACGGAAAATCTAAGTCGTTTATTCCAGCTTGCAATAATCCATACACGTTGCTATGCAAATGTTCCAGTAAATCGAATTTCCATCAATTCCATCATTAATTTGGAGGCAAACATGACTAATTCTATCTACAACTTCAAAGTCAACCGTCGAGAGTTTCTCAGGCACACCGGTTCACTGGCCGCAGGCGCTGCAGTGCTCGGGGGCATTTCGCCCGTTGCTTTCGCACGCGATGACGAAACGATTCGCCTTGCCCTGATCGGTTGCGGAGGTCGAGGCGCCGGCGCTGTCGGCGACGCCCTGAACGTCCCTGACGCCGGGCCTGTGAAACTCTATGCGATGGCTGATCTATATAAAGACCGAATGGAATCGCGCCTCAAAGCGCTTAAGGAAAGGTTCCCGGACAAGGTGGACGTTAGCGCAGGACGCAAGTTCATCGGTTTTGACGCCTACAAGAAGGCCATCGACATCCTCAGGCCGGGCGATGTGGCCATGTGCACAACACGGGCTTACATCCGGCCGGTGCATGTCGAGTACGCCATTAAGAAAGGTATCAATGTGTTTTTCGAGAAACCGTTTGCTTCTGATCCAGGCGGTCTGCACAGGCTGCTTCGCGCCGGCGAGCTGGCCGATGATAAAAACGTTAAGGTCGCCGCGGGATTGCAGTGCCGTCATTCCCCGGCACGAAAGGCCCTGATTGACAAGATCCGCAACGGTGAGATGGGCGAGATTCCGCTGATTCGCGCCAACCGTCTCGGAGGCGGAGGCTGGATGCGCAGTCAGGCCGATAAATCCAACGACCTGATGAGCCAGCTCCAGTTCGGCAGGATACATCTGTTCTGGATCGGCTCCGGCCACATGGTCGATTACCTCATTCATCAAATTGACGAGTGCTGCTGGATAAAGGATGGCTGGCCGGTCTCCGTAGTCGGCATGGGCGGCCGGGTGCCCAACAGCACGGATCATGGGCAGAACATCGATGTCTACTCGATGGAGTACACCTTCGCCGACGGCACTAAAGCCTTCTGTGGTTTTCGCCGGATCGCCAAGACGCGCAGCGAGTTTGCCACTTTCATTCACGGCACCAAGTGTGCCGCGCAGTTTTCCGGCAGGACACACGCCGCAACCGTCCACATGTTCAGGAACCAGCGGATTGGGCAGGACAACATTGTATGGACGCCGACAAAGGATCGCTACAGTCCGTGGCAATATGAGTGGAACGACTTCATCTACAGCATCCGCAATGATCGGCGGCATAATGAAGTCAAGCGCGCAATCTACTCGGACCTCACAACGCTTATGGGTCGTGCCGCCTGTCATACCGGCCAGACCGTCACCTGGGACCAGATGATGAAATCCAACTTCCAGTTCTGCGACTATCTCGACGACCTGAACTACGAGAGCCCGGCCCCCGTAAAAGCCGACGAAAACGGCCAGTTTCCCGTCCCCGTTCCGGGACAGTGGAATGAGATTTGAGGCCGATGCCGTAAAATATAAGACTACTGTCTGATTGCCAGGAGTATAAAATCTTAAATCGCCACCTGTTAAGGAAATGGGCGATACAGGACTTGAACCTGTGACCCCATGCGTGTAAAGCATGTGCTCTAGCCAACTGAGCTAATCGCCCTAATTCGGCAATAAAAGTAACTATTTTTATTCCTTGCGTCAAGATTGTTTTTAATTTATATTTTTTAGAATGTGATTGTTTTAAGGTGAGTTTCGTTGCCCTCGGCAGGGATGTCGGGGAAGAAGTTAGGTGATTTTATGAAAGTACTCGATGTTATTCGCAGAAGATATTCCTGCCGGGCATACCAGGAAAAGAGCATCGAGCAGGACAAGCTCGACATAATTTTGGAAGCGGCCCGGCTGGCGCCATCAGCGAGAAATACGCAGGACTGGCGTTTTGTAGTTGTGACGGACAAAGATATCAAGCACCAGGTCGCAGGAACGACAAACCGGCCCGAGGTGTTCGAGAAGGCCGGAGCGATTATCGCCGCGTGCAGTAACAGCGACGAAGTCATGCGATGCGGCCAGGCTATCGGGCCGATTGACGTGGCAATTGCGCTCGAACATATTTGCTTACAAGCAGCAGACTTAGGATTGGGCACATGCTGGATCGGCTCGTTCGAAGCCGGCAAAGTACGGCAAATATTAGGAATTCCCGAAGGAGTAGCCATCATTGAATTAATGGCCCTCGGCTATCCGTCCGGCAGCAAGCCCGAGCCGAAACGGGAGCCGATAGAAAAAATTGCCTGCTACGATACGTGGAAGTTCTGAGCTTTCGCCGAAATCCGCATAAAAATATGTTGAATTCCTGAAGCGCTCTTGTAAAATAACATATTCGAACGTGATCTCGGGGACGTGGTGTAACGGGAGCACACCGCGGTCGCATCGCGGAAATGAGGGTTCGATTCCCTTCGTCTCCATTCGTCTTGAATGGCACATATATCGAATAAGCCGATATCTCTGAGTTTTAATCGGGGAACACTGATACTCGCGGGCGTTGGGCGCGAAAAATTATCTGAGATTTTCGGTCCATCTTTTTGGGCGTGGGATAGTCGTGTCGGAGCACTGCGGTGCGACGCAATTCACTACGCAGCGGTTCGCAAGGCTTTGGCCGGGCGGTTTGGGCCATCCTTTTCCGACAAAGTGCTGAAGACATGCAGTGTTCACTGGCCTAAAGTCATACTGCCGAAGCTCAGACCAAGCCAGAATGAAGCTCTTGAAGCATGGTCCAAAGCCGATTGTCGCGGACAGATAATTATGCCGACGGGAACAGGTAAGACCGAGGTAGCCCTTGCAGCGATGGCCCGGAAGAAAATTGCGTCATTGGTCGTCGCGCCGGTTCGCGATTTGATGTACCAGTGGCACCGGCGGATTCTGGCAGCCTTTGGTTATGACGCCGGCATTGTCGGTGATGGTCTGTCCAACATCAAACCGATCACAGTGACAACGTATGACAGTGCGTATATTCACATGGCTAAAATGGGCGCCGTTTTCGGGCTGTTGATTTTCGATGAGGAGCACCACTTGCCCGGGAAATGCCGCCGGGAAGCTGCTATTCTGAGCGCTGCCCCGATGCGGCTCGGATTGACGGCTACTACTGAGCGGTCGGACGGTTTGCACAAGGACCTCGACTGGCTCATTGGCCCCGTAGCCTACCGAATGCCATTCAAAGAGGCCGAAGGATCGACGTTGGCGCATTTTGACGTCGTGCGCATTCCGGTGACGTTGAACCAGCGCGAGCAGGCCACGTACGACCAGTGCAGCCGGACGATTAGGCATTTTATCTTGTCCCGGCGAAAAGAGCAACCGGGCTACACGTGGAAAGATTTATGCAGGGAATCAGGCAGCAACCTTGAGGCGCGTCATGCCCAGAAAGCTTACTATCTGAAAAATTCTATAGAGTCTCGCGCTGCTGAAAAGCTGCGAGTGCTGGAAGACATATTCCGGCTGCACAAGGGTCAGCAAATTCTTGTTTTTACAGGATCAAATGCGATGGCAATAGAGATTTCCAGGCGATTCCTGGTGCCGACGATTCTCTCGCATACACGAAAGCGCGAGCGTCTTGCTGTCTTGGAGAATTTTGCCAACGGAACATTTCCCGTCCTTGTTGCTAACCGAGTCCTTGATGAAGGCGTAGATGTGCCGGAAGCGAAAGTCGCGGTGGTTATCGGAGGACAAGGCTCAAAACGTCAGGCCAAGCAGCGGCTGGGCAGGATTCTCAGAAGAACCGGCAGTGCCAGGGCGACTCTGTACGAAGTCGTATGTGAAAATACGAAGGAAGTTCAACGCTCCCGAGAGAGGCGAAGAAGCGATGCTTACGAGCGACCAATCCATCGTCGAGTATAAGGCGGGCCGGGTTATTGCCGACCGGCTGACTCAAAGTATGCACAGGCATTATGTGAAATATGCCGAGAGCATGCTTGCGATATACCGCAGCGGCAAAGGCCGGCAGCGTCGTCAACTGCATCGGGAGATAGAATCGCTGTTTGCCGATGAGCCTGACTGTCCCGTTCGGAGAATTCAGGCATTCTGCAAGCTGCTGGATGACAGAAGCATTTTCCGGACCGACCCGGACGGTAAGGCAGCGAAGTTACGACTGGACGTGTTTTCCAGGATTGCCCGCATCCATCCGCTTGTCGAAAAACCGGATCGGCTTTTCGAGCACGATGAAAGAAAGATAAAAGCACAGCTTGCGGATGAGCTTGGCTTGCCGTGGAACGAGATCGAACAAGGTTTATACGCGGACGTTATGGCGTATCAGGCACTGGAACAGTTTGAAGGGTATCCGAATGCATCGGCTCTGCTGTCGCGCTACAATGTCGCTCAGCTTCAGGCCTGCTTATATCGGGCTGAAAGCATGACTGTTGTGGCGACAGATGACCTTAAAACGATCCTTCGTTATGCCAAGCTGGCAAAGCTATTGCACGACATAGTCCGTTTAGGTCCTTCAAAGTATCGTATCACTTTTTCAGGGCCAGTCTCAGTATTGCGTCAGACCCGGCGATACGGCGTTAATTTCGCGAAATTCCTGCCCGCCCTGCTTGACTGCAAAGGCTGGCAAATGAGGGCATTGTTGAAGACTCCATGGAATACGTCAGCCAGGTTGAATCTCTCGGACGGCGACGGTTTTACCAGCCATTTACCGTCGCCGGATGAATTCGACTCCAGCCTGGAAGAATCGCTTGCCAGGAAATTCGGGTCGGAGCGCGACGGCTGGCACTTGATACGCGAAGGCGAGATACTACATAATCACCAGAAGACTTTTGTGCCGGATTTTACCTTTCGGCACGAGGATGGCACACAAGCCCTTCTCGAAATTGTCGGTTTTTGGACGCCGGAATATCTGTCGCACCGGCGGGAAACATTAAAACAATTTCGACATCACAAAATTTTAATTGCCGTGCCCGATAAATCCCTGCGAGAAGGTGCACATATTGGGAAAAATGTGCTTGTTTACAAAACGACCCTGAAACTCACCTTCCTAATGGAAGCCCTTGAAAAAATCCGAACCGAAAACGCGATAACTATTTCAAATAATGATTAGTATAAAAAAGCCTCTTGTCGTCCTGGTTCTATTTTGCCTTGTTAGCTGATTTTGCTCTTTCCTTTGGAATATTGCATCCGCACAAATCTGACCTTGACTGTCATATAATAATCCTCGTCATCGGGAAAGTCAACTGATTTCGGCTGGCATCCCCGTTCCCCGTTTTCACAGGGACAAGTTTATCGTTTTGTGCTATCGCTATGTTTGCTGTCCGCGTTCACTTGCTTTTATGCACTTTCTGTCATGCCGGCATCATCAAATGAACGACTCAACAAATCAGATAGATTTAGCCTTGAAGCCCAGTATTTAAGATATTCTAAATCAAGCTTATTACCCTGAACTTTCAAGATACCTAAGACATCTTTCCATTGCTGTTCTGATACTCCGCCGCCGCTCTGATACCATTGCAGCTTGTTGAGTATAATGTCCTCCGGCGACGATAGGTAGAACTTGCGAGAACTTTCTTCATCCAAAGTGTCAAGTTGACGTCTGGTAAAAGCCTCAGAATCATACGGTTGATCCTTTACAATGAAAACATCGATTTTGATCATGGTATCAAGATGAATTAGATTGAATGAAGAACGTCTATGAATCGCGTCTCTGATCATCTCAGCATCGATGTAGTAATCTGTTTCAAGAGCTTTTACTAAACGATTAACCTGGTTTATTTCGATGTTAGCAACCAAATCAACGTCCATTGTCGCTCGGGCTATGCCATAAGCAGAACTTGCCACAGATCCTCCTATGTAGTACGCTATTCCAAGTTTCTCAAAACACCCGATTACCATATCCAATGCAACAATTATGTCAGGTTTCTTCATAGCTACTCACACCCCATGTACAAGCGAAGACACTCAGCAAGTTTTTCTCCGTAGTGATTTGCAACAAAAGCCAAATCCACTTCTCGTTCACTCAGAAATGGGTTCGTACGCTGAATAGCCCTTCGTGAAAGATACATGGTAGTCTGAGAAAGTGACCGAACTTTCGAGACTCTCCTGGAAACACTTGATTTACGAATCAATTCGATCAGAGCTTTTTCTACTTGAGGGGCAGTATCATGAGATTGACTTATCATTTCACGATATTCCTTATCTCTTGTGCATAATTGTTGTTTATATGATTTTCCAGCTAAAGCTCATTCCAAAACTTTCCTGCGTATAAAGTAAACTGCCCGAGTGAAAGAGTCAACTAATATTGGCTGATAATTATCCCTGAGTCATGTCAGAGATTACAGCCTATCCGCCACAGAATTTATCGCTTTACAGACTGCGGCATGTAGTGGTATATTGGCAAGATTGTTGTGGAGGATAAGGCAATCCCGACGAGTCGGGATCCTGAGTTCTACGGCAGGACCTGATGGCTGTGCCGGTGGCAGCCTCAAAGATGAAGCATCTGTTATTGATAAACGCCGTTTGCTTTGATTTGATAAACGCCGGCCTCTGGGCCAGAGCCCCAACCCGGGCAGATGGCCATTCAATTATGATCGAAAGTATTCAAAAGGCATTAGTCAAATATTGGGGTTACAATGATTTCCTACCTTTGCAGAAAAAAGCGATGGAGTGTGTCGGTCGCGGCACTGATTCGGTTGTCGTTCTACCGACCGGCGGCGGAAAATCGCTTTGCTATCAGGCGCCGGCACTCGTCCTGCCAGGTTTGACCGTTGTGGTCTCGCCGCTTATTTCCCTGATGAAGGACCAGGTCGATGCCCTGATCGAATGCGGCGTTTCAGCAGCGCGGATCGACAGCTCTCTTGAGACTCACGAGCAGCAGAGAGTCTTTGAAACGCTCCATAAAAAACAACTTAAGCTTCTTTACCTTTCGCCGGAACGGCTCGTCTCAAGCGGTTTTGTAGATGTGCTCAAAACGACGGGGCTGTCTTTCATCGCCATCGACGAAGCCCATTGCGTCAGCATGTGGGGCCATGACTTTCGGCGTGAGTATCGTCAATTAGGCATTCTGAAGCGGATATTTCCCAATGCCACCATCGGCGCTTATACCGCCACGGCCACCGAGCACGTGCGCGACGATATCGCCGAACAACTGCATCTTGAAAAGCCCGAAATGTTGATCGGCTCGTTCGACCGGCCCAATCTCGTTTATAAAGTCCGGCGGCGAACCAACAGGGCCAAGCAGGTCCGTGACGTGCTCGACCGGCACAAAAGCGAGTCCGGCATCGTTTACTGTATTAGGCGAAAGGACGTCGACGGATTGTGCACACTGCTGAGAGCTAAGGGCTACAACGTTCTGCCATATCACGCAGGCATGACGGACGAGGACCGCAAGAAAAACCAGGATGCTTTCATCAACGAAAAGGTCGATACCATCGTAGCAACGATTGCGTTCGGCATGGGCATCGACAAATCGAATGTTCGTTATGTTATTCACACGGGCATGCCGAAGTCGCTCGAGCACTACCAGCAGGAAACCGGCCGGGCCGGTCGTGACGGACTGGAGGCCGAATGCTGCCTGCTCTACTCGGGCGGTGACTACGGAATCTGGAAAAGCCTGCTGAGCGAGATGGAGCCGGAAGCACATAAAATCGCCATGATCAAGCTCAACAAAATGTATAATTACTGCACAGGCGGTGTGTGCAGACACAAGGCGATTTTGCGCTATTTCGGCCAAACCCTCGACAAGGACAACTGCACCGCATGCGATATGTGCCTCGGCGAACTGGACTTTATGGACGATGCACTGGAAACCGCCCAGAAAATCCTCTCGTGTATTGTTCGGCTTGAACAGCGGTTTGGCGGCGGTTATACGGCTGCCGTGCTGACCGGTTCCAACGACAAGCGCATCCTGGAAAATCGCCATGATGCGCTAAGCACGTATGACCTGTTGAGCGACTATTCACAGCACACGGTGCACAACTGGATCGAGCAGCTCGAAGGGCAGGCCTGCATCGAGAAGGTCGGTGAATACAACGTGCTGAATGTCACGGAAAAGGGATGGCGGGTTCTCAAAGGAAACGAAACGCCTCGACTGCTCAAGCCCGCCGAGAAGCCGGTCAAAGTCTCCAAAGTTGTTGAAGATTCGTGGGAAGGTATCGATAAAGGCCTGTTCGAAGCTTTGCGGAAGCTACGGTCGTCTATAGCGCGAAAAAAAGGCGTACCTGCGTATATCGTCTTTGGCGACGCCGCATTGAGGGACATGGCCAGACGAAGGCCCTCTACTTATATAAAACTTCTCGAAGTCAAAGGTGTCGGAGAGAAAAAACGCCGGCAGTACGGCCAAGTCGTTCTTGACACAATGAAGGACTATTGCCGGGCAAACTCGTTGGAAATGGATGTTGGAGTAACTTCAGAGACAACTTCTTTCGATCCAACAACAGGTGAGCTGAAAAAACGCTCGAAGATGAGTAAGGCAAGACAGCTTGCCTTTGACATGTTTGAACATAAGCTTTCAATTGCTGAAGTAGCAAAATCTGTTGAACGGGCAGAATCAACCACAACCCAATACCTGGTTGAGTATATCAAGCAAGAGAAGATAAACAACCCGTATCCCTGGGTAGATGAGCAAACGTTTGGCCTTGTCGTGGATGCTGCAAAAGAGGTTGGCGACGACCGGATCAAATCCATATTTGATTTTCTCAACGGCAAAGCAAATTATACTCAGATACGAATCGGCCTTGCCTGTCTTCGTAACAGTGGTTAAAATCCTTTTCATCCAGGTAGTTGTAAATCACAAAGATACTATAGTATGGTGGGTTTTGTAATAAGGATTTGACATATGGCCAAACGAAAAACCAAAAGAAAATCATCAAAGGGTCGTAAAATTATAAAGATTTCACGTTTGCGCAAGCCGGAAGATATGCCTCTGGAACAGTGGCAGGTTGCCCTGCGAAAACAGTTTGGGCAGAAGCAGAATTTTCGTCTTAAGAATGTTGGGGACGAGCCTTTTTTTTCCGAATTCATTGTTACAAATCCACAGACGAAGGGTGAATATCGCGTCGCAATTCGCGGGCAGAGGCTCGGAGATAATTATTGCTCGTGTCCCGATTTCGCCGTTAATACCCTTGGCACCTGCAAACATATCGAATACACGCTGGCAAAACTCAACCGAAAACGAGGGGGCAAAAAAGCTCTGGCGGAAGGCTTCCAACCACCCTACTCTGAAATCTATTTACGATACGGCGCCAAACGGGAAGTGCTTTTCAAACCCGGCACCGAATGTCCGCAATCTCTGCTGGAACTTGCTTTACGTTACATTGATAACTATGGGATTCTAAAACCACGATCATACCAGGAATTTGATACGTTTATAAGGAAAGCCGGAGCGTTTGAGCATGACTTGCGCTGCTACGAGGACACGATAAGGTTTATTGCCCAGGTCAGAGATCAAATTAACCTGAAGAAACGAATTGATAAAGCCTTCCCGAGCGACATTAGCAGTACGGCATTCAGGAAGCTGTTGAAAGTTACATTATACCCTTATCAGCGAAAGGGAGCTTTGTTCGCTGCAAAAGCGGGACGCAGCCTGATTGCTGACGATATGGGGCTCGGCAAAACGATTCAGGCAATTGCAGCGGTTGAGATATTAGCTCGAACGGTCGGACTTGAACGTGTACTAATTGTCTCACCAACTTCAGTTAAACATCAATGGAAGCAGGAAATCGAAAAATTCTGCGGCCGCTCGGTCAAAGTTGTCGAAGGCCCCATTACAAAACGCGCGGCACTGTACGCTTCCGACTCGTTTTATAAAATCACGAATTACGAAGTGATACACCGTGACCTTGAACTCATCTGCAACTGGGGGCCGGATATGATTATTCTCGACGAGGCCCAGCGAATCAAGAATTGGAAAACGCGAAGAGCGCAAAGTGTCAAGAAACTTGATTCCAAATACGCCATAGTACTTACCGGCACACCTCTGGAGAACCGGCTGGAAGAATTGTACTCTATCGTGGAGTTTGTCGATCGCTTTCGCCTGGGACCAATGTTCCGCTTTCTCGCCGAGCATCAGCATGTGGACAATGTCGGCAAGGTGGTAGGATATCATAACCTCTCGAAAATCGCCAAATCACTGGAGCCCATCCTCGTCCGACGAACCAAGAAGGAAGTCTTGAAGGAACTGCCGGACCGACTGGACAAAAATTACTTCGTTCCTATGACGAAAGAGCAAATGAAACATCACGAAGAGAACCGTGAAACGGTCGCGCGTATCGTTGCCAAGTGGCGACGGCTGGGCTTCCTGCCCGAGACCGATCAGAGAATCTTGATGATCGCCCTGCAGAATATGCGTATGAGTTGCAACAGCACGTATCTTCTCGACAAGAAGACCGATTACGGCGTTAAGGCAAACGAGCTCGTGTCAGTGCTTGAGGAAGCCTTCGAACGGCCGGATACGAAGGTAGTGGTCTTTAGCCAATGGGTGAGAACACATGAACTGCTTGTGAATCGTCTTGAATCATCCAAGCATGACTACGTATTGTTTCATGGCGGAGTTGCCGGCAAAAAAAGAAAGGACCTGATAAAGCAATTCAAAAATAATCCCGAATGTCGGGTCTTTCTCTCTACCGACGCCGGCGGCGTCGGACTGAACCTCCAGAACGCTTCTACCGTGATTAATATGGACTTGCCATGGAATCCGGCGGTGCTCGAACAGCGTATTGGACGTATTCATCGCCTTGGTCAACACCGGCCGGTGAGGGTAGTAAACTTCGTTGCCCAGGGAACAATCGAGCATGGAATGCTTTCGCTTTTGTCGTTTAAGCAATCCCTGTTTTCGGGTGTTCTCGACAAAGGAAAAGATGAAGTCTTTCTCGGCGGAACAAGACTCAAACGATTCATGGACTCTATTGACAAAGCTACCAGCGCTATACCCGAACAAATGCCTCAGCAGGCTAAAGCAGGAGGAGACGGAGATGGCGTGGAAGAAGAGGCCTCAATCACAACGGAAAAGCACAAAATTGCAGCGTCAGAACCAGAACAGGCATGGAACGATATAATCTCAGCAGGATTAACATTCTTGGACAAGATTGGTCAAACACTGCTTAAGGAAGAAGACGGGCCAGACAAACCGAGCAAGAAAAACGTTCCCGGATTAGAAATTGAAACTGATAAAACCACAGGGCAACGCCATCTGAAAGTAGCGATACCAAAAAAGGAAACGATTCAGCAAATAGCCAATCTGCTTAATGAATTCTCAAAAAAACTATAAAGCGCTGGTTAGAATGTTAGTCTGACTTTTCTATGTCAATTCCAACTTTAATCACATTTGTCGCTTATTTCATCGGCCTGCTGAGCATCGGACTTTGCTTTTATCGAAGATCGGCCGGCATCGAAGATTATCTGCTGGGAGGCAGGGGCATGGGCTCGTGGGTGACGGCGCTCTCGGCCCAGGCCAGTGACATGAGCGGCTGGCTTTTAATGGGCCTGCCCGGAGCGATTTATCTGGCGGGAATGGGAAAAGTGTGGATTGCCGTCGGTCTGTTTATCGGCACGGTTTTTAACTGGATGCTGGTATCGGCCCGGCTGAGAATCTATACTCAAAAGACCAATGCGATTACACTGCCCTGCTTCTTCGAGGCCCGCTTTAGAGATCCGACCGGCCTGTTAAGAATCGTCTCGGCGATAATCATCCTGATATTCTTCGCCATATACGCATCTTCGGGACTTGTAGCAACGGGTAAATTGTTCGAATCGACTTTTAGCGTCAATTATCATACCGCGGTCATTATCGGGGGATTAATTATCGTTGCTTACACATTCCTGGGCGGCTTTCTGGCGGTCTGCTGGACGGACCTGCTGCAGGGCGCGTTAATGGTCCTGGCGATCGTGTTAGTGCCGATCCTGACGTATCATAGTGCCGGCGGAATTGATGCGATAAGCAAAGCAATGGAATCTAAGAACATCTCACCCGGTTTGCTGCCGGAGGCCGATACATTGCCGATGGCTCTTTGTATGATTGTTTCCAGCATGGCTTGGGGCCTGGGCTACTTCGGCCAGCCGCACATTCTTGTACGGTTCATGAGCATCAAATCGGTCGGCAAAATTAAAAGATCGATGACCATCGCGATTGTCTGGGTACTGCTGTCACTGGGCGGTGCTGTCTTCGTCGGTTTTATCGGGATTGCGATGTATGAGAACCTGAGCGGCGGAGAGCAGGAGAAGGTTTTTATCTACATGATACGCGATTTGTTCAATCCGTGGTTCGGCGGAATCCTTCTGGCGGCAATCTTTTCGGCGATTATGTCAACGATAGATTCGCAACTGCTGGTCTCATCCTCAGCGTTATCCGAGGACTTCTATTGCAAGGCGATAAAAAAACAGGCCTCCGAGAAAGAGATTGTCCTGGTTGGAAGAGCTTGCGTTATTATCATCTCCATTATCGCATTGGTCATGGCGCTGGATCGTGACAATACAATCCTCGGCATTGTCTCTTACGCCTGGGGCGGCTTCGGAGCGGCTTTCGGCCCGCTGGTCCTTTTTGCCCTTTTCTCTCGCAAAACAAGCTGGCAGTCGGCCCTGGCGGGAATGGTCACCGGAACGGTCGTGCTGGTGCTGTGGAAGCAAATCGGCCTGGGCGATAAAATGTACGAAATAGTCCCCGGCTTCACCGCTAATTGCCTCATGATTCTCCTGGTAAACCTGACCATCGGCCAAAAAGACGAAAGCGTCTTAAAAGAATTCGACGATGTCATAAACGAGATAAAAAGGTAGTTCCGAGACGAATTTCATAGCCTGATCTTTATGCTTGAGATTCAACTGCCTCTGTGGAATAATTGTGCTCGATAGACGGTAAAAAAATGCAAAGGAGATCACATGCATTACATCTTAGACGCTGTCCTTAACAGCTTCCTTATCATTGGTTGTCTGTTATCAAATCCTTGTACGGGAAAAGCTCAACAGGACAACAATGAGCCTGTAAACATTATCTTCGATACGGATATGGGTTCGGATTGTGACGATGTGGGGGCATTGGCGTTGCTGCATGCCTATGCCGATATGAACAAGGCCAGGATCATTGGCTGTGTCTACAGTTCCGGCAAGGTTCCTTATGGAGCAGCGGTCGTTGAGGCTATCAACATCTATTACGGCCGATCCGATATTCCGGTTGGCGCCTACTACGGCGACGACGTGGGAGATCCGGTTGACAAAATGAATGCAGAGAAGCTGGGAAAGGACAAAACCCGCTTTGGCAATACTATTGTTTTTAACCGGGATGCGGAGGAATTAACCAGGCTCACTCGAAGACTGCTTGCCAGTCAGGAGGACAACAGTGTAACCTACGTGACCGTGGGGCACACTAAGGGATTGTACGACCTTCTCGTTTCCGAGCCGGATTCTTTTTCTTCACTCGGCGGTAAGGCATTAGTTAAGCAGAAGGTAAAACGATGGGTTGCTATGGGAGCATCAGGTGCAGATAACGAAAAAGGGCGCTACGGCAAAGATTGGAATTTCTCTATGAATGGAACGGCTCCTTACACAAAACATCTGCTCGAGCATTTTTCCAAACCGATGGTGTTTGTTACATGCGGGACCGATGTTTTGACCGGCAAATCTCTGAAGGCAAAACCGGCCGACAACATCGTGCGTGCGGCCTACGAGGAATGGTTAGGAAACTTCAACGGCAAAACACTGGACGACCAGAGGTCCAGTTGGGACTTAATTGCCGTTTATTATGCCGTTGAGGGACTCGGCGATTATCTGGTTTCCGCCGGTAATGGACACATCGAGTTTGATATAGAAAAGGGCTGCCGGTGGGTAAAAACCAAAACTAAAACAAATCAGACGCTAATTCTACAGAAGCCGGGAACGAACAAAGGATTTTCTGATTATCTGAATCGTATGATTGCACTTCCTCCAAAATCTCGTTAATAGAAAGCATTAATCCGTATTGGAAAGATTTATCTTGTTAGAAGATTGCTTCGCTCCGCTCGCAATGATATGTTTTTAGCCTTAGTCATTGCGAGCAGGCCGCCAGGCCGACGCGGCAATCTTCTTTTATAATTTCACTTTATTATAAATTCACTACTGTCCCATTATAAGTTGAATAATAGCAATTGGTTATGAAAAGGAGCAATTTCGTTTTGCGATATATTTTTCGTAAGTACTTGTGTAATAGGAACTTTCTCGAAGAGTACAATGCTG
>Ga0180434_10000851_pt1 | contig 44888 bp, 33 predicted proteins | sample SS_ome_7_FD_132453 | JGI IMG/M metagenome (GOLD analysis project Ga0180434, IMG submission 132453) | Hypersaline lake sediment archaeal communities from the Salton Sea, California, USA - SS_1_D_2 metaG | ecosystem: Environmental > Aquatic > Non-marine Saline and Alkaline > Hypersaline >... | reverse complement strand
GCGATTCGTCCGGAATGCGACGGGTCGTCTGACCAACGCCGAACCCGGTTCGATCAGGCTTCGACCCGGGTTCGCAAGACAATCAAAAGCGCTCTCTGCGAGACCCGGTTTATACAACCGTCCAGGGCCTCCCAGGGAGCGTTTGCCATATACCCGTTGCGCAGTTTAGGTAGCCAGTGCGCAGTATAGCGGGCGCCTTTAGACCGATGCAGAATTCAAAGCTAAGTGACGTGTAAGTGACGTGGAGCGGGGTCTCGGAGCAAATCCAGTCCCCACGACGGCCTCGCCGAAACACGTAACCTTAGCAATCACAATGGGTTGGGGAACTGGGCGATACAGGACTTGAACCTGTGACCTCCTGCGTGTCGATTCGCCACTCGACATCAAAAAGCCCTCTGGAAAACACGCCAGGGGGCTTTTTTCTGCGTTTTTTGGGCGTGACAGGAGGTGCCAACTCTCGGCCAAGTCGCTGCCGACTCCGGCCCAAGCCCCGGCCGTCTCCGGAATTGCGTACGATTGCTGTATGAATCCGGCCCGAGGCTCACGGTCCATGCTTCAAGCAAAGCAACTCTCGAGCGATCGGGTGGGGAGTTCTTACTTAGCTTAGATAGTCGTGTATTCAGCCGTTGCTCGTTTTAGCCGGGCGCCGGCTCGGCGGGCGCGCTTGCCCGCCGCTGGACTTGACTGGTGTTCGGTATGTGTTAGGATTGGCGGTCGGCCACTGACACATATACATCGGTGGAATCTGAACCATGCTGGTAATGTCTGCGACACCGAGGATTGAGAACCGACGACGCTTGGCTGCTGCTGCGTGGCGGATGGAAGTCCCCATGAAGTTGGCGATACATGCCGGTCAACTCGAGCTCATATCCCTACCGTGGCGAGAGTACTGGGCACCTTGCGGCCCGTTCTTCTCGGCCGATTATCGTCTCGTACAAAGGCTGAACCGTCTCAAGACAGCATGGCTGGCGATGCATCGCGCGTCGCGAACGCGTCGCTGCGTGGCCCAGTACGTTTGGCGTTACTTCGGGCTTCTACACCACGTCTGGGAGATCGCCAGGCGCGAGCCGGGGCGAGGCGATCCAATACCAGCGCTCCGGCGAATCGTGGGATTCAGCAACTTCGCAGTGACCAGGGAGGGTTACGACCAAGTTGCAGCGGCCACCTTTGCGGAATTCAATCCTGTCTACCTTCTCGGGCGTCTGCCGGGCAAGTGCCCTCCGGCGACTCCAAGACATGTTGCGCTTGTCCTGCCGCTTGGGCAGGACCGAGCCTTCTACAGCTACCGGCAGCTCGTCCTACCGGGTAGAAGGGATACGCGGCTCTTGCTCTTCCCGTCGACCGACCTTCCCAGGCGATCGGGGAGTATCGAGATTATCGATCGACTTACACGAATACTGAGCCCGAAGCCAGATCCGTACTGGCGCCCGCGTGCTCGGTTGTTGTCCCAGCGGGCACTCGCTCCCATCGTTCAGCAATGGACTGGCCAACGTGGGAGAGAACAACGCGAAAAAGTGCTGCGGATTCTCGATCTCGGTGCAGGGACGGGACACGTGGTCGCGAGGGCGTGGCGGGCGTTGCGAAAGGTGCTTCCATCTCAGAGCTTCCGAGCGGCCTTCCACTTCGTCGACGCGAGCGAACCGAGTTACGGCCGTTCGTTCGGACTTTCAGGTCCCGGCGGTGACATCGAGCATATTGAATGGACACAGGCCGACTACAGACGGCTTCTCGATGATGATGATTGGCTAGCCGCCAACGGTCCGTTTGATCTGACTGTCCTCTGCCGACTTCTTGATAACTGCAGCAACTTTGACATCGAGGCCGTGAACGTCGACGGAGAGGATGTGACCGAGAGACTGGAGCGATCTGATCCCTTGAAGTGCCTAGCTCCACGGCACCACCTCTCTGCCCTTGGCGACTTATCCGTTCGCACCACCCGACGGAAGGCGCTTGGCGGAACCGTGATGCCACAACTCTCACTGTCCCGCTACTTCCGCATGGTACACGACGTTTTGGCGGGACAGGTAGGCGCCGGGGATACTGCAAGTCCGTACCTGCCGATACGTCGATTCAATCTGGCATGTTTGACTACGCAATCGGGTCGCAGCATCATCGCACAGATCCTGAAGGCAGCAAAGGCGATCGTCATTGAAGACATGGATTTGGAATCCTACCACCTGCATGCACATCGGACTCAGTTCGGATTGTCAGGTACCGCCTGTGTACATCTGGTTCGTGACGGTTTCCGGACCGAGGCAAATCACTTCGTTATAAGCAAGACCGGGTTTGTCGACCCACTGCCGGGAGAACGACTGTGGTAGAGGTTGTGCGAAGGCGACGACGATCGGCAGTCCTCACGCCTTCGCGCATTCCATGCCTCGGCAAGATCTGCACAATTAACATTACGCAAGGATGTGCTCTGGGATGCGGGTACTGTTACATACAGGGTTACTCCGGCTACCCTGGGCCGAACAGAATCATCCTGTATGAGAACACCGTCGAATTGCTCGCCTCCGAATTGCGGCGGCGGCGGCGTAAACCATACCGCGTTTACTTCAGTCCCTCGAGCGATGCCTTCCAGGATGTTTCCGACGTGCAGGAAGTAACCTACCGCACCATGTCTATTCTGCTTGACAAGGGTATCGAAGTGTCATTTCTGACGAAAGGCTTTGTGGCGGAACGGTTCTTCGAACTCTTCAAGAACACTCCATCTGCCGTGTTCGCACAAGTCGGGATCACGACACTGGATCAGGCCCTGTCAACGACTATTGAGCCTGGCGCCGCATCGCCTGGCCAACGACTTGAAACAATGCGGCGTCTTGGCGACATTGGTGTTCAAACCACTGCGCGGCTGGATCCGCTTATTCCCGACGTTACCGATACCCGCGCAAATATCGAGCCGCTACAGGCATCCTTACGCCGGATTGGTATCCGGTTTGCGGCAGCGAGCTACCTGTTCGTTCGCCCACGGCTGGCGCGGGCTATCCACAAGCTGCTTTCGCATATTTCTGATGCACAAGTGAACGCAGAACGTTGGACCAGGCAAGAGTTCTTGGACAAATGTGGTGAGGGTCAGATGCTGGATGCTGGGGAACGGGCAGGCCGCTTCGCAAATCTGCAGGCGTGGGGAGAGGAAGCCGGGGTTTGTGTCACCCCATGCCGCTGCAAGAACCCCGAGTTCGGCGGACAGGGGTGCGCGATCGCCGGCCCCCCTTCGCACGGGGCATCGAAGTCAAACAATCAGCAGGTCTTCGAGTTCGAGGTGCCAGCACGGACACACACGCCGAAGGCGGAAGTTAGCCATTCGTGCGCCAGGACGAGGGAGGACTCGCCCTCCCCCCTTCCCCATGCCAGCCGGAGAATATGATCCGCGCGCCGGTTAGAGCCCGGCTGTTCCCCGAAACATCGCTTGCCGTCGCGGGCGTGTCTATCTGGCGGGCGTTGTGTGCCCATGATGACGACGCACCGCGATCCGCAACACAGAGGCTCCACGGCTTCGACCTCCTACCAACGGTGCCAGGCGCTCATGCAAGCTCATGTTCCATCGAATGCTCGCCCGGTCGCAACCCATCCAGCAAACGTCCAAGGCCGAGTTTCGGCGCGTCGACAGAGGCATTTCGCTCGGACGCGACATACGCGGGATCGCTTCGGCACCTGTGAGTTTCTGGAAACTTGCGTATGAATGCTGTACTCGCACACATCCCCCCATGGTTAGGTCGCTTTAATCACAGCCGGGGGAAGGACTTACGACTGGGCGATACAGGACTTGAACCTGTGACCTCCTGCGTGTCGAGCAGGCGCTCCACAAACATAAGTCCTTGTGAACACAAGACTTCCGGATCGGCCCAAAGGGGGTGTTGGACACCCTGTTGGACACGGGGTTCAGAATCACAACCGATGAGCGACGATCTGCGGGCGGTTGTCGACGCATGGGACAGCTTACCCGAGCACGTCCGGCAGACGGTCCGCACGATCGTTGAATCCGCCAGCACGACCAAAGGCGAGCGGGCCCGGGGGCGGAAGGGGTCTTGAAGATGTAGGTCTGTGAATCCAAACCGAAGGGCCAGCAAAACGCTCACAAACGGGTACGAAATCAAAACGGCTTCAGGAGCGATTCACAATGAGCAAACAACGGCGAGCACCTACAGGATTGAGCCCCACGGCTCGCGCGTGGTGGAAGTCTGTTGTCGATGTCTACGAGTTGAGCGAGCACGACATCCCGATGTTATCTATGGCTGCACAGAGCCTTGACCGTTTCCTGCAAGCACGCGATCAGATCGCCAAGGATGGGATCGTTGTCCTCGATAGGTACGGCTGTCAAAAGCGGCACCCTGCACTTTCCCTCGAAAGAGACTCACAGCTCACGTTCTTGCGCTGTGTCAGATCGTTGCGGTTGGAGAGCGACGACGACTCACAGCCGATGAACGAAACTATCCTCAGAGCAATTGGAGAATGATTCTATGCCGAGACCGAAAGCACCCGAAACCGCACGACGCTCCGAGTACAACGAGTTTCATATCCGTGAGCTGCTGACCGGATTCAGCGGTTTGGGCGAGCAATTCAAGGTTGACGTCGAAAAGCGACAAGCCTGGCAACAGCTCAAGGGCGAGCTGCTCCCGGCATGGATCACACGTCACCCGGGTTCCCGTCCGGCCGCTTGGTGGTTGTTCGACGCACCTGAGCGACGTCAACGGATCGACGGTAAGCCTCACCCATTCGACAACCCCGAGCGAATCGCGGCGGTGAAAGCCTGGCGAGCCAAGTACTCTGACGTGGCGAATCGCGAAGCCGAGAAGATGTTCTTCGGGTTGCCGACCTGCGGGATTGTCGAGGACGATTCTCTTGCGATCTACGAAACCGAACTGGCATATTTGGATCGTCTCAACTTGCTGACGGACGCCGAGCGGAAAGCGATCGCGGCCCCCGATTACGAGACCCCGTGCGACTGCGGCGGCGAGCTGGTCGAGAGTGGCGTTCGTGGGGATTGAGAGGCCCTGTGAGGCTTGCCACGGTCCGCACGGTCGACCCTCACTTTATCCACCCGCGTGAGCTGCAAAACGCCGCACAGAGTGACGGTGTCGCACTGCATACATGTGTTGCTGATCTTGACAAATGGAGAGACGGTTAACATGACGATAGACTACATCCCTTCTCGTGGTATAATGCAAATGCCCCAGGTGCGACGGCGGTAACCGCTTGGGCGTGAGAGTTGGCTTGTACACACGTTTCCCAGCTCCCGCGTCCGGGCGACCTGCGGGTAGAAAGGAACGTGTGTATTATGCCTACGATCAAGACCGTGACACACTCGGTGACTCAAGTACAGACGGACTTGAGCCGCCTGTTGAGCACAGCGTCGCGCCTGGCTAGCTTCCGTGAGCGACTGCGCCTGCCGCGTCTTGCTTCTGACTCTTATTCATCTCCTAGAGCTGATGTTACACCCGCGCTGGAGGCGTGGCTTGACGATATTCAACAGCGCGCGATGGTCGACGCTGTGAATGATTCCCAAGACGCGCCGGCAATAATAGGCCCGGCCTGCCGGAAGGATGTTCGGCGACGATTGCTGGACATTCGCGACAACAGGGAGCCGTACACGAGTGTCCGCAAGTTGACCGAGCGGCTGTGTGCCGAGGGTCTGCAATGCGGCAAGTCGACCGTTCAGAAGGCATTTGAGGAATCATCCGGCCTACAGAAATGGCGAGCGAAGCGCATAATCCCCGCTGCGGCTCCACGTGCAACAAGCCTAACCGATCTTCATTCTGACAACACCATTCAATCCCGTGAGCCTGATCCTTCCATCGCTGGTGATTCGGACGCCGAGATAATGGACCGCCTTATTGAGCAGGCATCGCCTGAGGGAAAAGACAAGCTGCGCCGCTTGCCCGATGATCAGCGTCAACAGATGGCCGACCATTATCGCAAACATGGGATGCCTGAAGAAGACTACAAGCTGCTTGACCGCAGACCGTAGCTGTCCGCACGGACAGACTGCGGACAACACGCGGACACTTTCGCCCCTGAATCCTGCCTGACGACATCGTAGCCCACGTTCTCGCGCTGTCCGTGCGGACACTCGCCTACCTGTAAAGGCAAACCTTTACACGAAAGCGAGGTGTTCGATGCCTACGAGCGACAAAACGGTTCCCAACTTACTCACGCCGGGCAAGATTGCTCTTGAACTCAAGATGCCATTACATCGTGTTCACTACATTCTAAACAATCGTAAGCACATTGTACCATTGGCGAGGGCTGGCGGGATTCGTCTGTACGATCGGAAGGTGATCGCCCAGGTTCGCCACGAACTACATTCCATCGACGCACGACGGGGGTGCGATCATGAATAACACACACGCCTCGAACCCCGAAGCGATTCTCTCTGCGGTCTTCCGCCAGCTCCGACGCGGCGATCGTCGGCGAGCGCAGGCGTTCATCGAGTGGTTTCTACACGAATGCCGGAGGGCTTGCCGATGACGCCGATCCAGAGAATCTCACAATCCCTGAAGCGTGCTACCGGCTACGCCCCTAAGCGCAATGGACGCGGTTGGGTTGCCCGGTGCCCTGGCCCGAAGCACGAACACGGCGATCGGAATCCCAGTCTACACATTGACACGAACACCAGCGGCGATGCTCTGCTGTGGTGTCCAGTTGGATGCACGAATACAGACATCCTCGCTCGACTCAATATGACAGAATCGGAATTGTTCATGGACAACGGCAACGGTAGAACGGCGGCGCGTAGGCCTACGGCGAAACGCACTACACAACAGAAGCGTTCCTTACGACGACCGGCACATACATACAAGACGGCGGCGGATGCTGCCCGCGAGTTGGAACGTAGACACGGCCCGCGCTCGAACCTGTGGACCTATACAGACGCGAGCGGAGAGCCTTGCGGGTGTGTACTTCGGTGGAACCTGTCAGGCAACGAAAAGGACTACCGTCCGATCGCAAAGACGGACGCCGGTGCGTGGATCATCGGCGCGATGCCAGAGCCGAGGGTGCTGTACGGGTTCCCTGAGCTTGCCGACGCGAGCCTTGTAATCATCTGCGAGGGCGAAAAGGCGACCGACGAAGCACGACGGCTCGGATTCACAGCGACCTGTTCGAGCGGGGGATCGTCGGCTGCGACGAAATCCGACTGGACGGCAGTTGCCGGTAAGTCGATCGTCATTCTACCCGACAACGATGCACCCGGCGAGCGATACGCACGAGACGTCATGGAGTGCATACATCAGGCGAATGCGACTACACCAGTGAAGATCGTGCGATTGCCTGGCCTACCAGCGAAAGGCGACCTGTGCGACTACGTAGAGCAGCGTGATAGCGTCGAGGACGCCGATCTGAAGATCGCAATCGAGGCGATGATTGCTGCGGCGCCGGTTGTGGAACCCGTTCGGCCCGAGCCCGTAGAGCGGTTGCAGTGGCGACCATTACCGGTCGAGTGTCTGCCCGAGCGGCTTCAACGCTTCGTCTCCGAAGCCGCAAAGAGTATCGGCTGCGATGAGAGCATGATTGCTCTGCCATGCCTTGCGACGATCGCAGCGAGCGTTGGCACGACGCGGGCGATACAGATCAACGAAGACTGGACAGAGCCGAGCGTTTTATGGGTGAGTGTTGTCGCTGATTCAGGGACCATGAAAAGCCCAGCGATTGAGTTGACGGCTGAGCCTTTGCGGCTAAAGCAAGATCAGGCGTTCCGGGATCATCGGGACGCGATGGAGCAATACGAGACCGGTCTAATCCTCTATGACGCCGAGTTGAAAAGCTGGCGATCGAAGGGACATAGGATGGGCGACGATCCGCCTACGAAGCCCGAAGCACCGAGGGCGGCGCGGTTTGTTGTTTCCGATGCGACTATCGAATCTCTGGGTGTTCACTTGGAAGCGAATTCGCGCGGGCTGCTCTTGTTCCGGGATGAGTTGAGCGGCTGGTTCCGATCCTTCGGACAATACAAAGGCGGACAATCCGGCGATGAGGCTGCATGGCTTGAGCTTCATCGCGCGGGACGGCTGCAAACTGATCGCAAAACCGGCGCCCAGATGCTGAACGTCAGGCGGGCGGCGACTTCGATCATCGGTGGTGTTCAGCCTGCGGTGTTGGGAACCTGCCTGACCCGCGAGCATTACGAATCCGGCATGGCTGCAAGATTCTTGTTCACCATGCCACCCCGACGACGGAAACGATGGAGCCGAGCGAGAATATCGCAAGGCGCAAAGGACGCCTACGCGAACATTATCGAGCGGCTGCTATCGCTGGACTTCGAACTTGATCCCTACGGCGATCGGCAACCGATCCCGATCGGCTTCGATCCCGATGGGCTCCAGGAGTGGGTTCGGTTTTTCGAGGCGCACGCCGACAGACAGGTGAACGCTACGGGGGACTGGGCGGCGTGTCTCGCGAAGCTGGAAGGGTACTGTGGGCGGCTGGCCCTGCTGATCCATCTTGTCCGCGCGGCAAGCGATGATCCTGCGGTCGACCCCGATCATATCGACGCCGAGAGCGTCAAGGCGGCTATCGTCTTGATCGAATGGTTCATTGACGAGACCCAGCGGATTTACGGTGCCCTGTCTGCGAGCGAGGAAGAGCGAGAACAGGTCCAGCTCATTAGTCTGATCCGGCAGCGTGGCGGGAGCATCACAGTCAACGAGCTTGTCCATAGTGTGAAGCCTTACCGGGGGGATCGGGAATCCGCACAGGCGGCGATAGACGACCTGATCGAGCAAGGGGTAGTCCAGCGGGTAGACCCAAAACCCGGACCGGCTGGGGGTAGACCCGCACCACGGTTTGAGTTGGTTGGGGGCTGCACTTGTACTGAAACCCCCGATAGCGACCCCGTTACGGGGGGTTTAGGTACAGGTGCATCGGTAGACGCTCCTGAAACCACACCCGACGACCACGATCCCGGGGGGGCTGCGCCCATATCGGCAGAACGTCCCGACGACCTACCCGAGCAACCCACCCCGAGCGAACCCGGCGACGACCCGGACACACCCGGCGATCCACCCGGATCGGGCTTCACTGGGAGCCTGTTGGTTCCGCCAGCGGAAGTCGATGCAGACTGGGGACCCGTCCCGGACGCCCCACCCATAAGCCGGGAGGTGTTCGAGTGAATCCTTCCATGCTGATCCGAGAACTTCGAGGGAAGGGCGTTTCGTTGCTGGTATCCGGCGGGCGGATCATCGCCGAAGGTCCGCTGGACGATCGTATTCGAGCGACGATCCGGGACCACAAGCCCGCGTTGGTGGAGTGGATCGCGGGCATGATGGACATAATCAGGCAATGTGAAGCGTCGGCACGACTGACGAAGAAATCAAACCCTGAAGCATCACGGGCATGGGTCCAGGATGTCGCACGGATGCGTAGGATCGTCGCTGGGGAATGCGCTCATGAATAAGACCCACGACACCCCAAGCCCACAAACGTACACTGCGGACGATCTGAGCGTCATTCTTGGGACGTCTCTGCGAGGCATCCGGCGGTGGGACGCGGGCGGACGGCTGCCGAAGGGCTTCAAACTGGGGCGTCTGAGGAAATGGTTGCGATCCGACATCGACGCATGGCTCATGGCGGGATGTCCCGCGCGGCTGGAGTGGGAGAAGCGGAGCCGACGCTCAAAGGCGATCTAGTTACGGTTTGGGGAATCGACTTGACCGGATATCGACTAGGTGATAGGCTATACGTATGGACGACAAACCAAATAATCCAGCGGCGAACAAGCTTAGGGCGATGTTCCTTCGGAGCGGGCTGAGTATTAAACGACTTTCGATACTGTCCGACACCCCTTACGCGAGCTGTCATAGTTTCGTGAATGGAACCAAGGACATAAAGTTCTCGACGGCGTCCAGCATCATGGACGCGCTGGGTGTGGAGCTTCGATCGGTCAAGTCTCGCAAACAACGGAAGGGCTAACAAGATGGAACCGTTCAGGCCAACAGTCAATCGGACACGCAAGGGCAAGACGATCAAGGTCCGGTCCCGATACTATTGGGCGAGATTCAAGGACGCCGACGGGATACAGAAGCGCCGTCCGCTGAAGTTGAGCGACGGGAGCGGCATCGCTGATCTGGCTGTCGCCAAGGAAGTCCTACGGGCGACGCTGAGAGCGATTGAGCGCGAAGCTGCGGGAATAGTCGATCCGCTCGTTAAATCCGCTCAGACGCCGATGAGGGGCATCGTGGGGCGCTACCTGCGGTACTTGCGACGCAAAGGCTGCGGGCGACAACACGTCGAACAGAATCGGTCCTACCTGAAGTGGATCGTCGAGCATGGCCCTGTCGAGCGGCTGGCGGACTTCAACGAAGACCGGCTCGACAAGGTGCTGGGCATGATCCGGGATAAGGGACGATCCCCACGGACCGTCAACGTCTACAGGCGATGCGCTCACGGGCTGGGAGAGTGGTGCCTGAAGATCGCGCGCATCGTGGATCGGAACCCGGTATCGGCAATCCAGCGACGCAACGAACGCGAGGACACCCGGAAGGTGAGGCGTGCGTTACTGATCGAGCAAGCCCGGGCGCTATTGGAAGTGTGCGGACCCCGCAGGTTGTTCTACATTGTGGCGATCTGGACGGGGCTGCGGGTAGGTGAAACCAAAGCCCTACGCTGGGGGGATGTTCACCTGGACGGCGATCGACCCTACATCCGGCTGAGAGCCGAAGCCACCAAGTCCAAGCGAGCGGATGATCTGCCCCTACACCCCGATCTGGTCGATGCCCTGCGGGAAGCGAAGCCACCCTTCGCACGCCCCGAGGACCCGGTATTCAAGACGGTGCCGATCCTGCGGACGTTCAAGCTGGACCTAGGACGAGCCGGGATACCCTTCGCGGATGAGGATGGACGGACGGTCGATCGGCACAGCCTGCGGACCACGTTCATAAGTTGGCTGGGGCAATGTGGCGTTGATCCCCGAGCACAGATTCAACTCGCAAGGCACGCCCCCACGGGCGTCACCCTGCGAAGCTACCAAGACTTCAGCTTGTTCGACCTTTGGGGGGAAATCGGGAAGCTGCCCGGACCCAACGAAAATAATCGACAAGCTGCGAGGATGACCGGAACCGAGGGCACGGGGGGTGTTGGACACTGCGTTGGACACACCCCTGCCATTTCGGGTCATTTCGTGGCATCTAGTGGCACCAAGGGGATAACCACCGGCAGAAGTGCTGAATCTGGGAACCCTACAAATAAAGGGGAAAACGGCGATTATGATGCCGAAAGGGAACTGGGCGATACAGGACTTGAACCTGTGACCTCCTGCGTGTCGAGCAACACCTAAGAAACGTGACAAACCGTAAATATCGCTGTTTACAGGCACTTACGCCTTGTCCTGATCGCAGCGAAACCTGTTAATTGTGGCCAAATCCAACCGCAAAAGTGTAGTCGATTCGAGCTCTCAGATCGCTTGCTCGTACCCGCATGGCCCCGGCTGTTGGGGCGCTCTCGGACTGCACTTTACTGCGCTTTCCAGCATAGCCTAACGGGGCATCATGCACAAGACACTTGCACAACATCAGGTCGTCACAATCAGGTCACCGGGTCCGCCTCCGAGGCAAAGAGCGTAATCATCGCTTGCGATCACGCGCCTCCCCGCCGATGGACATCTGGCCTCGTTTGTTCTGCCTCGCTACCGCGAGGGCAGCCCTCAGGTTCTAGCGGTGCCCGAGTCATGGGCAAGCCTCGCACGGCAGCTGAACACCGCGCCTGAGGTAATCGGGCGTGGTGAGTACTCGGTGAGTACCCGTTCGGAGCGGGGCGCAGGCCGTGTGGTGAACGGTACTTGCGAGTAGGAGACGGGGGGAATCGAAAGTGATCGTCGACCCCGCCTAACGGCCGGGAAACGACGATATCGCGGTTTTCGCTGGTGCTAGAGGTGACTCAATCTGACCACTTGAGACCATCAGGAACCATCGTAGACCGCTTTTTGTGAGTACCTTGTGAGTACTCTTCCGCCGCCCATAGCAGTAAACCGTTCGGCTCTCGAGGCCAGCAGCTCCCACGATCGGGGCGCGATCTGCAACACCATCACAGGCACCGAAGGCGCCCAATTGGGTCCCCGCACCTCAAGATCAGGCCGACAGAAGCTCCACGAGCTGCTCGTGCTTGGCCGATGTGTGCGATTCATCCTCGACGTCCGGAGCAAGTCATCGATACTGTCATGCGCATGTCCACACCCTGTCCGTTGCACAGATGGTCGCGATGATGCCGAATGTTCGCATAAAGTGACTTACGTCATGTCGGCAGGTCCGCCGGGTCTGCGGGCTTCTCCGACTGGCGAACCAGATGTGCTCCTCGGGAATGGCGGCGACGGCGTCGAGTGTCCTCGTCGCCGGCGTTATCCGATGGGATTCAACCAGCGATGCGGTGCCGGAATCCGGCAGATTTCGGTGTGCCATCCTCTACGTGATAATCCAGTTTATCACGCTGACAATGCTACGGATTCGAGGTGACCGCAAGCGCGTTTCGCACTTGGCCGGTGCCGTTAAACTCGGTCACATGCCGGATTTCGGCCCACGCAGGCTGAGGATCCGCTCATATTCCTCGATGTCCATGGCCGGGACCGTGCCAAGCGCCTGCAGCCGCGCTAGCAGCCGGAGAAAGAAGGTGATCAGGGCATCCGTGCTTTCACTGACGCGCACCTCGCAGTCGCCATTCTCCCACGTGCACTCGAAGGCGCCGGCTTGTAGCACGCACCCGGTGTCGAGTTGCTGCTCGTTCGAAAGCTCGGACAACGCGCTCCGAAACGGACCGTTGAGCGGTGGGTTCCAGCTACTCGCAAGCGTGACGATTCCACCGATGATCGGAAACGGCGGTCGAGGTTTGAAAGTGCCACCGGCATGCGTGATTTGAGCTGACGTGCGGCGAAGCCGCCGCACGGACGCGACCTTCTTTCCCGCATAGAGTAGGTAGTCACGACTGATTTCCTGCTTGATTTCGAAGGCGGCGTATACACTCTCAGCAGGGACAAACTTCTGGCCATCCTGGCAGAACAAGAACGGTGAGTATTGGCGATCGATGATCACGGCGTCGATCTGCTCACTCAGACCGCCATCGCAATCGACTACAAAAGCTCGCTCAACTCGATAACGTTGTGGCAGGTAGTCGCCGAGCATATCTCGCCAGCATTCCTCTGTGGCGTCGCCTTTGGATCCAGGATGAGCAATATGACAGCGGTTCGTTTCCAACCGCGTTTGCATCTGCTTCTGTAGGGAAAGGAACAGTTCTCTGATATCCACGGTTATTTGCTGGCTAGCCATTAGAACCTCCCCGGGCGCGCGCGCTCCCATCTTCGCCGAATGGCGGAGTCGGCGTGGTGGAGCGGGCGATCTCGATCGCACGCGCGCCGAGGATGGGCTGCTCGGGAAATGCGTCGAGCACAATGCTTGGGATCAGACGCTGGGTCAGATCCGAGTAGGTAAAGCCATAACGGCGCTCCCCACCGTTGCCCGTGGCGTCGGCGAGAGCCTCGAGCTCCGACTCGGTCACACCGCTCCCACGAAGGGCCTCACATAGGACGTGGAGTCGCTGCGCGCGATTGGGTCGATGGAACTCAAACACCGCGGCGGCGCGACGCCGAACGGCCGGGTCGATGGCGCCCAACCGATTCGTACACATGATGATCGCAATTGGGAGCCGCTCGGCGGCGACCTCATCAACGCCGCGAATCAGGGCATTAACGCCTGCACGGTCCTCGTGGTGCATCTGCGCCGCCTCGCGCGATTGAGCGAGAGCATCTGCCTCATCAATCAGCAGGATGATGGCGCGGTGAGCCTGCCCATTGTGGTCGCGGGATTTGGCGACCTCGTCCCGCGCCTGCCGGAACGCCCCGCTTATCAACCGGGTCATCTCGCCGACTGCGCCGCTGCCGCGGCTGTTCAGACTTAAGGCGTGGAGCCGCAACTGCACCCGGGCTCGCTTGGCGACCTCGTTGCCGAACGACCGCGCTAGAGCGGTCTTTCCTGTCCCGACGTCCCCGGCGAACAAAAACAGTGGAGGACGCGCCGCGAAGTAATCCAGGGCGATTAGCCCGCCAGGGTGGTGTTTGTTGGCCCACTCGCCCAGGATACGCGGATCGACGAGGAGCAGCGCTTCTTTTACCAGCCGCTCCTTGTACTGGTCGAGGCCGACCAGTCGGTCGTAGTCCGCTTGACCTCTCGGGCCAGGGAGCGTGGCGACATCCTCGAAGAGATCAGCGGCGTTCATAGGGCACCTCCGACGCAGGCGCGCCGCAGGCCGCAACCGGCCGAGCTGTAGGTCTTATCTCGAAACCAGTCGCCGATGCGAATGACGGGCTCGACGCCATCGGTGCGGACGAACGGTAATTGCCGCTCGATGGACTCACGCTGGCGCAGGCTCAGCACACTCCATTTGTCGCTGAACGTAAGAAAGGAGTGCCAACTCGCGCCCGTGATGTCGGCGCCGCGGGGTATTCGTCCAGACCTATCGTCGATCGACAAGTCTCCATACATGTCCGCGGTGTACTTCAACGCCGCCACCCACGCACCATTGCGCCGATGGCCGTAGCTAACGTCAGACACATAACCGTCCGTCAGGAGGACGACCAACTCCACGAGGTAGTCAACGATCGCTGCGTCCGTTGGCTGCCCATATGCCTGTTGCATCTGACGCAGGTCGGCAGCGACTTTGCCCGCGACGTATCGCGCGTGGGTTCTCGACCAGGTTTCGGTTGTCGTATACGTCTGGCTCATTCCCTATCCCCTAAACGAACTACCCAGGACGATCCGCCACATTTCGATGGTGTGCCCCTTGGTGGCGGCGGTGTGAGCTTCGTTCAGGGCGTCGATGGCGTCCTGCGCAGCGGTCAAGATCAGCCGGCGATTCTCTTCCGTGTATTGCGAGGCCACATTGTTGTCCGGGTTGACGGGGTCGAAGATCTGGATCGGCTCCGCCAGCGTTCCGGGCAGTTTGCTGGCCGGGTAGTAGTCCGTGAACGCGATCCGCGTCCGTAGCCCCGTGTTGATCATGTAGTTGAAGAACGCTTCCAGGCCTACGCGGTAGTCGGAGAAGTTGTGCCCGTTGTCCGCGAGGTGGGCGCAAATCAGCTCAACCATGAAGGACTTCAATCGAAAGGCGGTGTCCGCTCCCTTCTGCTCGGCCGCCCACCATTTGGCCAGCCGAACGAGCTGAGCAAAGTGTTGTGGTTGGGCATCCTTGCGTTTCCGAATGAACTTCAAGTGCATGGGGATGCTGGTCATCATCAGCCGCCCCGTGTTCTTGGAGACGAGCCAGCCCTTATCGTCGGGGTCGCCTTCGTAGAATGCGGGCACGATATCGATGTCAACTCCTGCGCCCTTGAAGATCACCTTGACGGAGTACTCCTGCGGCTCGACCTGCTCGGGCGCCATTTGCGGAAACGCCTGACGAATCCGCTCTGCGATCCACTCGATGAAACTGCGATCGGCCTTGCGCTCACCGTCGTACTCGACGTATAGCGCGACATCCACATCGCTCGAGACGCTGAGCGCTGTACCCTTGGCCAGGCTGCCGGACAGGTACGATTTCACCAGGCCGCTATCAGGGTCCTCTTTGACCCACTTCTTCAGCCGCTCTCGGAAGTTGCGAACGTGTTCGCGTCGCCGCTTGGCCACATCCGCGGGCAAGTTGACGCGGTTTTCGGCGAATCGGCGGACATCGGCCTGAGAAATGGGGGGGACGATGGTTGGAGTAGATGTCGGCATGGTATCCCTCATGGTCGCAAGCTCTGTGCCATATGTGGCCTCTTATCCTAGAAAAGGCCCAACCTGTTGTGGTCAAGGCACTTATCCGCATCGCCGCGACATCGGCCGCTGTTCGAGGCCGCGCCGCTGTCTGCCAAGTTGACATGGCGTTTTCGCCAGTCGGTGGCAGTGGTCGACGGCCGCATGGCCGTTCGCTGTGCCTTGGATGGTCATCGCGCTGCCCTAGCGCCCAACAGACCGGTTGGCACCAGCGCGGTGCCAGCCGCGCCCGGCTTGTCGGATTCGCGGCGTACTATACGATGAGCCTGTTTGGATTGGCCGCCAGCGCGTTGCGGCGGCCTCCCTATAGTCCCTTGCCGACGAGCGGGTGCAAATCGCCGCGCCAACGCGCAATTTTCTGTTTCGGCGGCGAATCGATGCATTTGGACGGCATGATGGAGTAGAGACGGCAGCCGGGGATGGCGGTTTGCAGGAGCTTCTCGACCTAAGCAGCGAAGAGCAGGAACGGCTGCTCCGGCGGTTGACGCACCACGCTCTATGCAAGATGCGTCGCCTGACATGGCGCGGCGCCTACGTCGCGCGCGGCGGTTCGGTGCCGGGCGGCTACGAACCGTATGATTTCGCCTTGGACGCGATCAGGAAGGCCTTGGACGGAACCCGGCCGCGGAATCGCGAGGCCTACAAGACTTTGGAGAGCTACCTGCGCTCGACGATCGATAGTGATATCAGCCACTTGGTCGAATCGATCGACAACAGGACCGGTCGACGGCTTTCCCCACCATCCGCAGAAGATGAGACTGCCACGGCATACGAAATTGCCGGCAGCGAGCCCGACCCGGTGACCGTCGCTATCGACAAGGACTGGCAGGCACGATTCCGCAAAGCCCCTCCAAAGGAACTGAAGGGGGAGAACTTTCTCATCGAGCTCTTGGAGTGCATGGAGGCTGAAATCACCGCCCCGCAGGAAATCGCCGAAGTGCTCGGCACGTCGGTGGAGCGCGTAAACAACGAGAAGAAGAGGCTACGCCGCAGGCTGGCAGAGCTCGGCGGCCGCATCAAAAGGCCAAGGAAAAGGACCTGGAGATGAGCGACTTGCAAGCCTATGACGACCGGGTCTGGGATCGACTCTTCGATGTCCTGTTCGCGTGTGATGAGTCGGTAACCGATGACGTGGTAGACGCCGAGCTCCAGGACGCAGGCATTGATATGAAGCCTGCATTTCGACGATTGCACGAGCTGATTGAGCAGAAAAAGGCGCGGGAACAACTCGTGCGCGCTCATGATATTCGCGCGTCCATGATGGAGAGACTCCGCGACGTTGTCGGTCCCAAGGTAGGCGATCTGCGTTCGGGTGTGCGTGAGTTTATTGATCGTGTTTTCAGCGGTCCCGAACAGGTCGCTCACTTCAACAAACTGGAGAGAGCGGCGTCGGACGAGGACCTTCAGTCACTCTTGGATGACCTGACTAGACTGGCCGAGTTGCGTCCAGCCAAGGACGATAATGGCACTCAAAGCCAATAGAGTCTTGCCTGCGGCAGAGGCATTGAGTCTGTGGAAATGGTACGGACTCGAATCGCCAAAGGACCTCGTGCTAGAAGACCTGGCGATGGCGCTGGGAATAGTCGTCATCGACGGTCGCCTTGATTCTGCTGCCGCTCGCCTGGTACGCAGTGGTGAACAAGGGATTGTCCGTGTAAGCGATCGCATACGCGAGCCGGGCCGCCGACGCTTTGCGATCGCGCACGAAATCGGTCACTGGCGCTTGCATCAAAAGCAATCGCACCTGCTAGCCTGCACCGATGACGACATGCTGGCGCGATACGGCGCCAGCCGCCTGGAGGTTGAAGCCAGCATCTTCGCCGGTTCCCTCCTTATGCCCGCAGATCTGTTCCTCGACTACGCGAATCGACGTCGCCCCACGCGGAACGTCATCAGTGGTCTCTGCGGCTACTTCAACACGACGTTGACTGCTACTGCGCTCAGGTTCGTGGAAACAGCCGGTGATTACTACGTCTTCGTCCTGTCTGAGAAAAACCGCATCCGTTGGTGGCGGGCTAGCGAGGCATTCGGGGATCACGAGCTCTGGATTGAGCATAAGACGCAGCTTCCTCGGCATAGCGCCGCCGCCTGTTTCTTCAGGGGCGAAGCCGTTCCCGCCAAGCCGCAGCACGTCGACTTGCGTGATTGGCTGGGCGATTTGCCGTGTATTTCGGGCGAAACAATCATAGAACAGGCGTTCGCTCTTCCATCTTATGGCCAGGTGATCAGCATACTGTGGTTGCCATAAACCTCATTCGCAGCCTGCTGCAGAGCTTAGACGGCACAATGCAGTTGCTCTGTCTTCACGAGGGCGCGAGAGCGTTCCGCAAACAGCGTTGAGGGCCGGTGGTGCGATCGACCCTCAGCTGAAAACCGGTGACGGTCAGTTTCCTGCACCGCCACCGTTGCCATTGCCGTTGCCGCGCGAACGGCCCGAGCAAATCCGCCGCCGGGTACTGACTGCGGAGTTCTGGGCGAAGTGCCGTTTCCCGTTCGGGCAGGGGGTATCATTCCCTCCGCCCGCTGGCCTCGCTACGAGGCAACCTAATAGATCGGCCCCGGCCGCCCGAGAACCTGGGATCGCCGACAGCGCGAGCTGCCATCGGTCATCGGGCGTCCCACACTAATCACTCACGAGCTTGAAAGGCATGATTCCTTCCCAGGCGACGACGATCCTGCACGCGGCCACGTGACCCCAGCGGCCCGACGCCGGTTCTGATGCCCCGCATCGCCAGACCTCTGTTTCTGGCCGCCTGACTATACGCGTACTCGTCGTCAGGTGCTTGTCACCCTCTGGTTCTTGCCTATCACTAGATAGAACCCCAACAAGGCGCAGTAGTCCCCTGCACCCCACCCACGGGACCTATCGATACGTCCAAGCGCTGTGCCATCTCATCCTTAGGCTCGCGTTTGAGGACGATGACAGTCAATCCGCTGCCGGCCTCTGCTCAGGAGCTCACTATGCCCTCTCCGTGTCGCGCCCGTAGCGGCACAATGGACCTACGAATTACGCCGAGGAATCTCCCTGGTGAATCCGGAGGACGCCAAGCTAAGCAACTCAGCTAGAGTTCTCATTGCATGCGCGGTGGCGATGTGGCGATATTTTTTGTCCTTCGCCGCATCGGCCTTGTCCTGAATCCCTCTAACAATCAAGTAGCCAGCGGTCCTACTGTTGTGGAGCAGCGTATTGTTATAGTACTGCTCAGCCACTCCCACGGCCTCGGTCTCCACGATATGTGTTTTCCTACTGACCAACTTTAGCCATTTCCGAATCTCTGCATCTTCGTCCTTCACCACGGCCGCCCCTGAACCGATCGGTCCGATTGCGACTCCGAAGTGACTTCCGCGAGCTCCGTCGACAGCCGCCAATCTAGGTTCCTCGCCGTGCTTCTCCTCGAACTGGTTGAGCAAGTTCTGGACCCACGCTTCCATGATCGGAAGCGGAGTGGACGTGTGCTTTGGCCCATTGGCAGTCTCTGCCCGACTATCGTAGTCTATGACACTGTTGCCAATTACAACATCGCACTGCTCTAGCTTCTCGTCCAAAGCCCCCGCGATTCCAACAAGCACTATCAGTGTCGGGTTGTACTCATTCCGCAATTCCTCATAGGCTGGCATAATCGCATTATTGCCTTGCCTCAAAGCCCGAATGCATGCGACGCTGTGTAATTCACCGTTACTTGCCGGGAGCGTGCCTAGGCAAAACTTACGCACCGACAGGGACGACGGGACATCTGGTCGAAAGGCAGGCAACGCCTCAAGGTGTCCGACTATAGCACGGAATTCGTCAGATACAACGCCGATAATGCCGACATCAACGTTCCTACTATCTGACGCCATGGCAAAGCTCCAGGTCGGCCTGTAAGTCGTGACAGACATTTTACGCAAGGTCGATTTCCTTGGAAAGCGAAGTTCCTTTTTTCTCTGTTGCCGGTACGTCTTGTTCAACAGAGCAAGTGCAGTTTTCGACATCACATCGCCAACATCTCTCTCGCCTTCCAAGAACACATGCAGCTCTCCTGCGTAGTCCAGTCGCGCTGCTCCCTGTGTGATTGCGGTCGCGCTGCCCTCCTTCACGATCCTCCAAAACAAGTTGCCGAAGTACTCATTCGTCGAAGAATCGCAGTAGAGCAGGGAGCTATCTGTCAAGCCCGGAAACAACATAAAGCTAAGTGGACCGATGGTATTACTTTCAAGAAGTGCCGCCAAGTACTGAAGCAAACATGTCAACTCTAACTGCCTGTAGCCCACGATGACTATCGCCGCGCCTAGATCATGCGCCTCACTCGGGAGAACGCCGAGAGCGCCGGGATTAACGTGTCTCTGCTTTTCAAAACGTCTCTTGGCTTCTATCGCCTCACTGTGGAGTTTGTGCTTCGCCATTTGTACTTGGACCTCTGGAACGTGAAGACGAACCACCAGAGCGTTGGCATAGTCCTGCAGTGCTTTCTTTTCGCCATAGGGAGATGCTATTACGTCGACGGAAGTTAGAAGGTCATCAACGTGTGTAGCCAACCGTGCCATTTCCCGAACAGCATCGTGGCCGACGGCAGCAGCAGCCTGCGGGTCACAACCCTGTTGTTCAACGGGACCAGCCTGTAGAGCCTCATCTCCATCCTCTGAGCCTAATTCCTCCAACATATGGCGACAGTCCAGAAGCTCTTGCACGACCTTCTCACGTAGAGGCGTATCCCCTTGTGTTCCCCCTCCATCGCACACCCGGCGGACGGCAAGTTCAAACACCGTATAATGGAAACGAAAGGAGTACAGCCACTGTGCCAGCCGACGAATCACTTGGTTCATAGTGGGAGGAATGGAATCGGGAATATCTTGTCTGCCAGTCTGCCAGAGCTGCACCCACTTGTTGGCGTCTCGGCGATGCCCAGACTCACGCAAACCTTGCGCCACTCTGTCCACAATCGACCAAGCAGCCCTGTCATGCCATGACGTGTACTTCCAGTGGCCGCTGTGTAACGCGAGGAACATATAGTTGTCTTCGCGGTTTCGCAGGAAGTCAACTAACTCATGAGCATGCGATGCGCTTGTCAGTGAGTTGGCCATGCGGGCATGGAATCTCTCATATCCTCGCCTGACAATCATGACTTCCGCGCCAAGCGCGCCGCAGAGATCTCGCGCCTCCGCGGTTGTGGCCACGAGAGTCAACTCTTCCTGCGTAAGCTTGTCGTCGCAAGATGTGTTACGCGCTCTCCGCCTGAGATAGCCGAACATGGATCCCAGAGTGTCCGCCTCTTCAAGGGTTCCGGATCGTAAGCTTATCTCGTACGCGTTGTCGTCATCACTTGGGAGAGGCTGGATAGAATATCGAGCATGTTCTCGTGAGTCGCGTTTGGATTTCCTCGAAAGGACGCCCGCATCGGCCAGGATGTTCCGAATGCACGATTCCGAGGGAGCATCGTACAGATGTTGACTCGCTTCCGCAACGACCGCTCCGTGCAGCGAAAAGCGTACACCCACCGTACTACTTTGGCCCAGGATGTTCTTGTCTGGACGAACTAAGTACTTGCCCTCCAGTAGCTTCTTGATCGCAATTACGGATAGCTTCTCAATCTCCAGGCCCGCCAGTGTGCCTGCAACGTGTCTCTCTTCGCTGTATGCCACAAGCATCTTGTGGAGCGCCACCATCTCGGCCCTGCCAAACTGAACATCCTCCCCGTGGCGGTAGCCACGAAAGACCATGTCGCCAACTACGCAGGTGGTGGGCACCACCACGCCGCGGTCTATCATTCTATCCAAGAAGCATGAAACTACCGAGCATTCTTTCGAGAGAGGCCATTCGTGGCGTGCCAACGTGTTGCGTAAATCTGGAAGGGAATAGCCCTTTTCGAGACGTGTCAAGTACTGTTGGTACTCGCGCCTCACGCGTCCCTGGAGAGAGAAGACTCCTCTCCCATGCTTCTTGGCTATTCGTCGTGCGGGGAGCTCGACGTTCTTGTATAGATGCAGAAAGAGCCCAATGAGGCTCTCTTCTATGCTCCAGGCATCCGCGCCAGACAAACTCGAATAGCTAAACGGCAAGGAAGCTTGCTCACCGCCCGTTCTGCGATGTGCCGCTGATCTCTTGGGCAGCACTCTGGTATGATGCTCACATAAGGTGGAGATTGCCGGGACGATCGGATCCGGGAACAAGTACCGAACACTCTGGGCGTCCAACGCATAGGCGTATGCATTGTGTGAACACTGTGTCAAGGTGTCCAGCCAGTATCTTGCTAAACGGGTCGAAGCAAGATACTGAATGAGCCGCAGTTGGGCCTTGAAACGGTCGTTCTGCAATTCGGTACCGGCAGAGTTGGGAGCCTTGAACCAACGGCGCAATTCGTCCGCATTTGTTGTCGCTGAGAAAATGTGCTCGCATATCGAAGTAACTTCCGCTTTTGTGAGCGGTTGGAGGCATACGAGTGGTAACAGGCAACACCAGCTATGCCCCTTCCCGCGATGAAAGGGCCGTCCATACAAGCGCACCTTGAGAATGTCCGCAGGCTCAAGCTCCGTGCCAAATAGTCTCCACAAAGCCGGAAGCGACTCCGAAGTAGGCTCAAAGGACCGCGAAAATATGCCGTGCGACGCTTGGAGGTTAGTCGTTACATCAAAAGCAGACCAGAATGGTGCGGAAAGAAGTGAGTGCAGATCGCGATTATGGATCTTGATACCGGAAAAGAAAGGATAGTCCGTTGCATAGGGAAGTGGCAGTATGGAAATTGCATCTACAATGTCTGCACAAACTGAAGCACAGTCACGATCTGACAGCAGAAGATAAGGCTTCTCCGGCGTCACAAGTTCTTGAGACCACCATTTCTTATTCACACAAAAGACGCACACCCTCACTGTGCAGCCCAGTTGCTCCAAGCGGAGCTGAGTTCGGCAAAGTGTGGTACCTGTTATTAGCGCGTCGTCAAAAACTGCTACGCGCTTTCCTGCAAGCCAGGATTGGGCCATGTCTAGGACGCGGTGGGAGGTGGCTGGGCATTGAAAGGATGCCAACCGGAGGAGCCGCAAAGACTCTGCGAGGCAGACAGACTTTCTCGCCATGAACATGATCACGTCACTCTCGCCGGAGACCGACGTGATCCTCTTGCCATACTCTATGATTGCTCTGCGCGTTGGAGAATCGAAGCGAGATAGGAACAAAGCCTGTTGTGTCGCTAATGAGCTTCTCACGTGGATGTCTCAACCGTTAGGTGCGTGTCTGTACGTCCGAGCAGCAGCGCTCGTCCGAGCAACGCCTTATGGCGGCGCCCTACCTGTGATCCATGCGAGGAGCTGAGGGCTGCTGCCGCCGTCCAATCGTTTTGCATCTCACAACGTCAAAACAACGAGCCCACGCAGCCTGGGTCGGAAGGTGAACCGGGGATCCACAATCGTGCCGAGAACTGCCTTGGTGTCCAGGCGTTGAGCGCTAACAATCAAGGTGCGATTCTGACTCTTTCTAGCCCATAGCACAAGGCTCCGCTGGCGTGCCCCGGGGCGGCTGAGAGGGCAATCAAGACCGAATATGGCATACGGCGGCTACCGTGAGCGGGCGGATCCCGATGCGGGGCAGTTCGGCGCGTGCCTGCCCCGGCCGCATTGGCGGACGCAAGGATTCCGCCGCTGGTCCCGGCGAGGCGTAAAGAGCTCCTCTGCGCCCGCTACGGGGGCGGCGGGAACGGGGCCCCCCGCCTGCATATCAGATAACGTATTCATCGACACTTGAATTGGTGGCCGGACGTTCCGGCGTGGCATCCATCGGGCGCTGAGCACGAAAGACAGGACCTCCGGCTTGGCAAACTAGGCAGTCTACCCGTCGATTCGAGCTCGCCGCGTACGAGACCCGGATCTAGACGGTTGGCCCCGGCGTGACGGCCAGCCGGGGAAGGCTGGCAGTCGTCGTGGCAGCTGGATGGTTTCGTCGCGGTGGTCGAAGGTGCTGATCGAACCCGGAATCACTCGCATGCTGGCCTCGGGGCGGTCACGGGCACCTTGGAGCCCGTCGGCGACGACCGATGAAACGGCGGCGCTGAGCAGCCCCCTCACTATCGGATGGTTGGCAGTCGGAGGAGCCAAGCGAGGGCAGCCACGTTGAAACGCCATTGCGAAGAAGCTTGCTCAGAACAGGAACGACGTGCTCAAGATACTGGTCCAACACGGCTTCGCCCACACGTTGGCCAAGGAGATAACTGAGGTCGATGGCCGCGCCCCGCGCCTCGCGGTCTTTGCCGCATCGCTTTGCCCCGAGGTTTTCAGAGCCCCGCGCCTCCTGCGGCCCATCGTTCTATTCGATACGCTCAAGACGAGCTCCCTATCTCCCGTTTGGGTGCGAGGTTATGATGCCGAGCCGTAGCGACGTGACCAACAGGCAACGCGTTGACGAGGTCTCCGTGACAGGACCTTACTGCGAATGACGTCCAAAGGCGACTCAGGCACTCACATGGCGTTCGACGAAGCCAGCGAGGTGTACAGAAGACTCGTCGCCGCTTTGACCAACGGTGCTGTGCTTTTTGTCGGCGCCGGAAGTAGCTGCCGGGTAGGCTATCCATCGTGGGGTCGCCTATTGGATCAATTATACGAGGCGGCTAAGCGTGAAGACCCTGACAGTCATGCCAAGCTGGAGCACCTGCAGGGTGTTGATGGGTTGTTGCGTGCAAGCGAATACCGGAAAGCACTCGGAGTGCAGCGCTACCACGATGAACTCCGAGCCGCGTTCGCGCCGCGAACGCCGCAACATGACCAGTTTCATGAATCGCTAGTTCGCCTTCCTTTCCGCCATGTTCTAACAACGAACTATGACGACGTGCTCGAATCAGCACACTTTAGCGTCTACTCGTCTCCAGCAGTTTCCTTCGACGTGGACGAGTGGGTGCGACTCTCCGAGTTTAGGCAAGCGCAGGTGGCTCCCGTTTCTCAGCGTCGTTATGTTCATGTGCATGGTTCAATCAATCGCCCCGACGGAATCGTGCTATGTCGGGAGGATTACGACGCTAGGTACGTGCATGAGACCCGCGCGAGGGATTTCCTAAGCGAGATACTCACCGGGCAGCGAGTTGTGTTCGTTGGTTTCAGCCTCGCCGACGAGGATCTGAAATTCATCCTTCGCACAGTTGCGGGGAGTCTTGGCCTCTCACAACCGAGGCACTTCGTGTTGCTTCCCAGACCAGCGTCACCAGACGAGGAATCTAGTACGCGAGTTAACTACTCCGGGAAGTTCCACGTTGAGGCGATGTACTTCGACAATGCCTCGGGGGACTACTCCTCGCTCGTTGCCCTCGTCGATGCCCTTCACGAAGACGTGAACGCCGAATGGAACCGCCAACAACAAAAGCGATATGTGGACATTGAAGCAGTTCCCTCATTGGTCGCAGACCTACTCCCGGATCAACCGGAACTGCAGGGTGATTTGCAGCACCGGCTACCGGGCTTGCTTCAACTCCACGCCGTTCCCATGACCTTGGAAGACGCTGCTGGGGGCACCACGGACATCGACTCCGCTATCGACGATGTTTTCAGATTCGTGGACCGCGGGTTGCCCGATGACGCGATCCGCGAATACGAGACCATCAGAGCAACGCGCGACCCGGATTTAACCGCCAAGCAACGCTACCGACTTGCGGCGAACACCGGTCATGCGCTCTATTCGAAAGGGAACACGGCTGCGGCAGCTAAGGCATATATCGAGGCGATTGGGCACTACCGCGAGTCGCGTGACGCTCAGGGCTTGGAAATCCTAGCTCACCTTCTCTTGGGCGACACTGCCGAAGCGTTGCGACTGGCCGGGTTACTCTGCTCACACGAGCCTGACTATGCGCGTGCGCGCTGTTTGTGGGTTCAGTCGCAACCGGATAACGCGGATTTCGGCGAGATAGAAGCCGAAGTTGCAGAGGATTTACGGGATGATGCGGAGGTCGCGCTGGCGCTTAGTCACTTGGCTCGGCGAACAGGCAATCACGCAGCTGCCGAATTGTATGCACGGAAGGCGGTCTCAGCGTCACCAGACTGGCCCGACGCGTTAACCACCTTCGGCATCGCAATTGTGATGTCGGAGAAAGACGCTGCCGTCTTCGACGTTGATGAAGGCTACGTACCGCATTCGCCAGAGCGAGTGCGCGAGGCCGAGAGACTGTTCTCTGCCGCGATTGAACACACACCCGTCACTGATCCCAGAGGTGGACTCGCCGGGCTTTACTACAACAGGTCGGTTGCTCACCGGCTTCGAGGTGACCAGCTTGGGGCGGAGAGCGACCTCGGGGAGGCGTTTCGGCGCGATCCCGGAAACTCGATAGTTACGCTGGCATACGCCATGAACTCTGAGGCGGGCGTCGACATCCCAGCCGCTCTAAGAGCGATCGAAGCATTTCCGGAGAAAGTCCCCGAATGGGACCAATTGCAGTTTGCCCGGCTTTGGCTGCTCCTTCGACGCGGACAATCAGACGATGTTCAACGTGCGGTCAATGACATTGAGGCGCTTATCCGTCGGTTGCGAGACGTCAAACCATCGTGGTTGCAGACTGATATCGTGAGGCTTGGGCTGCGTCTCTTGACGGAACTCCGGCGCGAGTCGGAATGTCCAGCCTTCGTGTCGAACTTGCCGGCGGATGTGATCCGCCCTCACGCGATGGCGAGGTTCCGTGGACACGCAGAGCTACTTGCCGGGAACCGAACGCAGGCGACGGACCATGCCAAAGAAGCGATTGGATTGCTCGGAGATGACGCGGACTGGTTCGACAGGCGCGAGGTAGCGTTGCTCGCTGAGGGCTGTGGCCTTCACTCGGCCGCGATTCCCGTGTGGGAATCCGTCCTTGGCATGGAGTCCACCAGTTCGGACACCGCGCACTACGTCCGATGCGCGTTCTTCGCTGGCGAGTGGAAGAAACTGTTGGAGGTCTGCGCGAGGCTACGGGCACATGGACGGCTTCAGCGTGAGCACATGCTGGCCGAGGTAGAGGTGCTGGCGAATTCACGTGAAACGAACCGCGCACTGTCGATACTCCAAGAATGGCTCCGCGAACATCCGAGCGATAAGCATGTCAGGCTGCAATTATCCACTCTTGCACTGCGGCAGCATCGGTCGGAACTCGCAGAATCCGACGAACAAAGATTACCATCGGTGATGGACGTCGCACACGCTGGCGAGGGAGCTGCCCTCGTGTACGTGCTGCGTCGCGGACCGACGCCACATCGCGCACTCGAAGTCGCTTACGAGCTGTACCGTCGGTTCCCCGAGCACATCGGAGCTCATCATGCGCTGATAGCGTGCGTTTTTGACCCGTCCGCGCCCGACCTTGAGATCGAACGACCAACAACGGCGGGCACGGATACAGCTGTTTGCATCCGCAGGGAAGGTGATGGCGAGTCCTTGCGTTGGATATACGTGGAGAATGGACCCGATCCCGCAGTGACTCGGGACGAGTACGGTGAATCACATGAGCTTGTCACCAGGCTCTGGGAGAAGCGAGCAGGTGATCGACTGGAGTTTCAGGGACACAAGTACGAAGTAGTGGGTGTCGAAAACAAGATCCTGCGGCGTGTCCACGAGGTTATGGAAGGTTATGAGGAGAACTTCCCAGACACTCCATTCTTGCGACGTTTCAGTGTGCCGAAGCACCCTCCGCCCGACGCCTCGGCAGAGGAAGCGTTCGGCGAAGTGATCACCGAGCTCAAGAGACATGCCCAACATCACGAGCGTCTGGAGTCAATGTACCATGGCAACCAACTGCCTCTGACAAGTTTTGCCAAGTTTATGGGCCGCCCGGTCTTCGATACAGTTCGCTATCTTGCACTAGAGCCCATGCTTGCCGTTCGAGCTCACACCGGGGATGCGCGAGAGTGGCCGGTAGTTAGGGAATGGGTCCGCGGCGGCCGCGAAATAGTCCTCGATGCTACGGCGCTTGCCAGTGCGCACCTGCTCGGGTTATTGACCGCACTTCCGAGACTCAATCACAGGTTCATCGTACCGAAGGCGGTTCTCGACGAAGTGCAAGAGATTTCCCTCAACGCCGCAAATCGACGGGGCGCCCGCCACACTATTGGAATCCACCAGGGCAGGCTCTTCCTGCACGAGTCATCGCCGGAGGAGTTGGCGAGAGAAGTGGAGGCGTTGGAGCGCGTGCAGCGCTTTGTGCGCGACGATTGCGAGGTAGTGGGTGGCGAAGCGACTCTCGATCTGCCGGCGGCGCTTCGTGGGCAGCTTGAGGGGCTGCTGGGTGAAGCGGCCACTGATGCCTTGGCCTTAGCCAAGAAACGAAATGCCGTCCTATGGACGGATGATCTGGGTCTTCAGGCTCTGGCAAAGTCTTCTGACTTCGGCGTTAGGAGCGCATGGACTCAAGCTGTTCTCTGGGAAGCGCGTGATGCAGGCCGGATATCGCCGTCGGAATACGATAAGTATGTCGGCAAGCTAGTTATCTGTGGATACGCGTTCACGAGCCTTAGTGCACGCGACATGACAGCGTTGCTGTGCAAAGCGGGCTGGCGCGTGCGCAGTCCACTAGGCTCGGCTGTTGTTCGTTTAGTGTCGGACGTCGCACTTCAGACACAGAATAACTGCCTAATCACCGCCGGGGCGTTCTTGCTCATCTGGCGTCAATGCCCTCGTCGAGGCCTCGCACGCGATATTGTTGTGGCGATCCTTGATGGAATTGGGCGGGACCGCGTTACGCCGCTGCTTTCAGCAGTCTGCCGCAATCCGTTGCCGGAGTTCCGGGACACAGGTCTTCGCCCGCTAAGGAGGATGCTCCGATCGTGGCGGGCGCGCGTCCGTGAGTTCAGGCCGGGACGGTGTACTCGGCGCTCTGTGACGCGATCGATCGTTAGGTCGTATGGATTCCACCCGAGCCGAGGCAGCTGATGGATCGCCGCGCCCGGGCGCGAGCACGCAAGAGCAGTGGCGGCCCAAGAACGCAACCCACTGCCCGTAGTCAGCCGTGAGGAAGACGGCTGACATCGCGCGTGTGATCGCTTTGCTGAGCCACACTGGCCCGGGAAACCGGGTTCATCACACGCGCGATGTTCTTGCGCAACTTACCTTACTAGTGCTCTGTCACGCTTGCACTGTCGGGTACAGGCGGCGGAGTTTTATTCTGGCGTCTGCCGTGGTGAACCGCCAATCGATCGTCTGCCGGCTCGTGTTACGGTCCTTCCGCCAGCGATCTACTGCAGCCACTAGGCTCGGCTTGTCCGGGATTCGATCGCCCATGCACTGCCGTGACAGCGCGCTCAGTTCGATCTCCGCCATGTTCAACCAACTGCCGTGCTTGGGCGTGTAAACCACCTCCAAACGCTTCATCAGTCGCCGTGCCTCGGACGGCTCGAAGGCCTCGTACAGCGATGCCGGCGAATGCGTGTTGAGATTGTCCATCACCAGTGTCACCCGCTCGGCTCGCCGGTAATGGGCGTCCAGGAGCGTGCGAACCTGTTCGGCCCAGTCGCATTTCGTTCGCCGGTCTGTCACCGTCACCTGACGCCGACCCGCCATGGGCTCGCAGAACATGAAGATGTTGGCCGTTCCGTTCCGCTCGTACTCGTAGTCGAATCGTTGGAGTTGCCCGGGCCGCGCCAACTGCGGGACGCGCGTCTCCTTCACAAGCTGCTTGCTGGCCTCGTCCATGCACACCACCGGCCACTTCGGGTCGTACGGACGGTGATACACCTCCAGCACGTTCTCCATCGCACAAACGAATTCGGCGCTGTGCTCCGGCGGAATGCACCACATCTTCTTCCGCCACGGCTTCAACGCGTTTTTTTGAGGGTCTGCCGAACCGTTTCATAGCTGATCGACTCTACGACATTCAACTCCACCAACCGATCCGACAGAAGGCGTAGCGTCCAACGCCGACGGCCCTCCGGAGGTTTGGAACGGCACACCGCGATCAGCTTTGCCTCCTTGACGCCGTCCAGCAGCCGCTCACGCGACGGCCGACACTGCTTCTTGTGAGCCAACGCCGACGCCAGCCCCTCCTCCACAAACCGCTTCCGGATGCGTTCCACGCTCCGCGACGTCACCCCCAAACCCTCGGCGACACGCTCGTCCGCCCAGCCCGGACCCGCAGCCGATTGATCCGTATGCAACAGCACGCGAGCATGCGTCAGCTTCCGCGCCGCTCCCTTGCCTACGGATACCAACCGCTGCAATTGATCTCGCTCCTCCGCCTCCAAAAGAACAACATAACGCTTGTTGGGCCGGCTCATCGCGATCCTCCATGATCAGAACAAAGACATCCTGCTCATGGATAATCGGCTATCAGAACCACCGAACCCGACAAAACAACGATGACGCGACACTAGAGCATCCTACGTTATTGTGTAGCGACATAGTCACATCCTTTGAAGAAGCCTCGACAGTCGTCCAGAGTCACGGATCGTAAGGCGTCGTTGATGGCTCGTAGCAGTGCACGGCTGGTTCGCGCGGCGGAACTCCGCAGCGATTCTTTGACCTTGGACCACATCGGCTCGATCGGGTTGAAGCCCGGTGAGTACGGCGGCAAATAGAGTAACGACGCGTCTATGGCTTCGAGCGTTTCGCGCACTAGGGTAAGCCTCGCCTTCTGTCTCGCCCTCGTCTGGTGGCTTCCCGAATACGTGCGACAGAAGCCCACCGCTACGCCGAGAGCTTCTTTGGCGCTCTTCTCGACCTCAACCGCGGTTCGCGCGCTGTCTGATTCCTGCGACGAGCAGTCGCTTTCCTCGGTAGCGGCTCATCATGCCAGGGTCACCTGGGCGACGGCAGCTCGCGGCGCTGCTAGGGAAAGCTCTGTGCGGATCGCGAAGGGTTGAAGTGCAGCTCACGCAGCTGGCAGTCATGGTGGGATCGGTCGTCCGAGCGAAGATGGGACCGCGTTTCTCGGACGAGAACAGGGGTTGCCGGTTGATGAGAAGTCACTGAGTAGTTGATCTTTGGTAAAAACCATGTGACGGCTGACCCAATCAGTGACCCACTTCCCGGAGAGGCTCCACAAGAACATTGTCCCGCTTTCACACTTATTGCGGAATCCGCGTGCGAGTTCGACCATCTCGTTGATGAGACTGTTTGCGACATCGGACGCCCAAACGTGCGATGAGCCTAGCGCAAACTGCGCCGGTCGACCACCGAATCACGGACAGCCCGTGCCTGAACATAGGACCTAGCGCGGCAGTACTACCCGCCCGTGAAGTTCACCTGGAACGTAGCGTAGTCGCCCAGGTCCACGTGACCGTTGGGCTCCAGGTCGAAACAGTCGCAGTCGGAACCCAGGTCGGCAGCCGGCCCCAATATGCAGTCCACGAAGTCGGCATGGTCGTCCAAGTCCACGTCACCATCGCCATCGCAGTCTCCGGGGACACCCGCGGCTACGTTGAAAACCGCCGAGATCGGCAGGATCAGGTCGTGACAATCAAGCTCGGACGCTATGGCCGTGGTCTGGCCGGCAGGGATTATGGCCAGCGTCGGCGTGGTGAAGATTGGAGAGCCGGTTCCAAACAACTGACCGTACAATGGGTCGGTGGTGGACAGGTACGGATCCACCCGCGGAGCGGTCAGGCCGGTCACATACAGCTCGCAGGTGCCGAGACGCTCGGCAATCGCTGTCACCGTGGCCATGTGGCCCCAGCCATAGTCCGGACCGATGGCACCGTTGTTGTCGATGTCGATCACCCGATTCAGCGTCAGGCCGGTTACGCCGCCACCTCCGTTAAGCTGGGTGTCGAAGACTGAGACCTCCGTCCGGACGTCAGACGGATCCTGGTTGGCCAACGAGCTCGCCAGGTAGAGTTGGTCACCGCAAGCAGACAAAGCCATGGCCGTCGGGGAGGCCGGCAACGGTACACCTGCGCCGGTGGGAGCACAGGAGGGAGCCGCAGGCTGGGGGAACGTGCCGCCGGCCGAGATCCTCAGCTCAGCTCCGCTGGCTTCATCGAAGACTAACAACCAATCGTTGTTCGTTCCCAAGGCTTGGGCGCTGAGCACGAACACGTTCTGGCCACTGGCGTCGATCTCGATCTCGCGCCCCCGCTGCACGTCCGGCTCACGAAGCACGAACTCGCAGCCTGCCAGGGGATCCACAGTTACACAATCGTCCTGGGCCGGATCGGTGCCGTAGATATCAAGCAGGCTCGTCGTGTACGTCCCGTCAGGCTGCTCGTTGAGTTGCAGCTTGGCCGCGGCCTTGTAGGGGCAGATCGCCTGGTCAGGGTCCGTATCCTCCGGCACGACCAGCACCGGAACCACATAGGCAATCGTGTTGTCCGTCGGATTGAAGGCCACATCCAGCAAGGGAACGCCGTTGAAATCGTCGTCGCCCACTGACGTTACCCCGACGTAAATCTCAGCATCACCGACAGTGAAGCCGCTCGGCGGGATAACTACCGCGCCGGTGTCTAGCCGGACCAGACCCTGTGTGCCGTGAACTTGATAGACATTGCCCTGGCCGTCCTGCACCAGCCGACCGTTGGAGCGGAACCCCTCCACTGGGTCCGGGGCACTAGCCGGGTCGAGCGGATTGCCCAGACAAGCGCCGGCGGGGTCCGTGGTGTACAGGCAGTCACGCTGATTGGCCGATCCGTTCGGCTTGCCGGCTATGACTAGAGCGTCGGTGGACGGCAGGGTCACCGGAGTGCCAGTTCTGGGTTGTGAACCCGACGACCGCCCACCTCCAAAACCCGATCCGCAAGCGTTTAGGCCCGCGCCGTTGAGGAAGGTGTCCCAGGTGAAGATATCACTCAGGTCGATGTACTGGTCGAAGCTGATCTTGCTGTCCAGGCACCACTTGTCGGCGTCGGCATCGAAGGGGTCCAAGGTCCGGCCCAGCTCGCCCAGCAGAACCAGGAAGTCCTCGGTGTCTAGGCCGTCCGGTGGGGCGAAGTCGCCGCACTGGCTGGGGCAGCGGATCTGCGGGTCGAAGTTGTCGATCCAGACGCGGGAGTCAGTGCCACGCAGTTCCAGCTCGACATACGTGCCACGCGTGAAGTTGAGCTGCCCCTTGGGGAACGTACCGTAGAACAGAGCCCACTCGTTGCTGCCGATAGAGCCAGGACCGTAGGCTGGTGGGCTGATCCGGACCAGTTCGACTAGGCTCTCGCTCGCCTCGGGGTCGTCGCTCAGGTAGACGATCAACTCAGCCGCAGGGTTGTTCACAAAGAGGTAGTCGAAGGCAACGACGACCTCCTCGTCGCTGGCCCGGGCGAAGGCGCCCTTGGCTGCTACCGAGCTGGCGGACAACTGGCCCACGGCCTGAGTCCGTATGTCCATAAGGCCGTTGGTTGGGTCGCTGACGTCTAGGCTTTCCTCGCGGGTGATCGAGCCTTTCATGAAAGGTGGATCTTGAGGCTGTTGGTCGGCCGGGTCGCGCAGACGCTTGCGAATCCGAACGGCGAACTCGTTGTCGTCCTCCATCGCAATGATCTTCAAGGAGAACCCCAGCAGCGGCACATCGACGATCTCGCTACCGGCTTCCATGGTGAGCGTCTCGTAGTACAGCGCCTGCAGGGCGGTGTTGAGCGTGGCGTTCTCTCGCAGGACCAAGTCCTTCACGTACACCGTCTCCGGCGTAGAGATCCCCGGATCCTGAAACACTAAGCCTTGCCGGTTGGTCAAATTCAGCTTCGCGCCGGGGAGGATCTCCAGCGACTCCAGCACCCAGTTTTCAGAGGGGTCGGCGGTGAAACCCGGGCTGCCAGGGGCAGGGTAGGAACCGGACTCGCAGGTTGGATTGGCCCCGTTGGTGGTGCAGTCAAAGTCCTGGGCTCGAAGCTCGAGAATCTCGCCGCGTTCATCGCCGACGCCCTGGGTAATGATGACGTTGATCCGGTTCTCCTCTAGAGTGGGCCGTTGCTCCGGTGGGATGCTCGGGTCAGGGTCCAGGTCCAGGTAGCGGTCGCCGTGGGAGGTGATGATGTTGCACCGGATGAACGCCGCTCCCTCGACGAAGAACTCGCCGCCGTAGCCGTCGCTGGCCTCCAGCAGGGTGATGTCGTTGTTGATCATGCCGATGTCGCCCGCGAAGTCGGCCAGAGTTACCTCGACATTGGTATTCTGAATGGTGGCATCACGAGCATACAGCACGCCATCAACCGTGATTGTGCCCCAGTTCTCGGACTCTTCTGGGTTAGCACAACCACTGCCGGTATATCCGCTGAGATCGACGATCGACCCGTTCTCGACGCGCAGTTCCTGGCCGAGGTCGATCGCAATATCCCCTGTACCACTGATGTTGCTACGGATTACTGTACGCAAGTCGCCGGGTGCGCCCCCGGTGACGTGGAGCATTGTACCTTGCGCTAGATTGATACTACCTGGACCGTAGAACCAACTCGAACGCATTGCCAGGGTGCCCTCCGTGACAACCAGGACACTCTGAAGATTGACATTGCTGTTGGCGATGGTTCCGGCGTCAGCGGTTTCGGTCGGTGCCGAGTTGACCCCGATTGTCAAATCGTTGATCGTGAGGCTGGTAAAATCAGCGTGAATGCCACCACCTTCGGCGGTCGCGCTATTGCCGGCCAGAACGCAATCCTTGAGCATGAGTCTGGATTGCGTCACGAGGATTCCGCCGCCGAAATCCGCGTTTCCACCGGTTATCGTGAAACCCTCAAGAACGGCAAACGTTCCTTGGATCGAGTCCGCATTCACCGCCCGACCGGAACCCTGGCAATCGATAGTGGTCATCGTCGGGCCGTCCGGTGCCAGCACAACGACGGACTTTGCGTTGTAGTTCAGATCCGTGTTGCCCGTGCCGGCATACGTACCCAAAGCAACCAGAACAGTATCACCCCAATCCGCAATGTTGAGCCCGGCCTGTATGGTCTGCTTGGGGCCGACACCACCGCCCTGCGGCGTAGGAGCCCTGCCGTCAAATGCGTCATCGCCGTTGACCCCATCCACGTAATACGGTGCGGCAAGCGGATTGCTGCCGTATCGCTCATATTCATCGAGATTTGTCAGACCGTCACTGTCGATGTCCTCATCGCCATCCGGGATGGTGTCGCCATCACTATCCGGCAGGTCGGGATCGAGGCCGACGCCTTGCTCCCAGGTGTTCGGCAAACTGTCGCCGTCGGTATCAACGTATTCATCCGCTCCCATGTCAACGATCGGCGGCGTGCCGTCGCCGGTGTCCGCTACATTGGGATCATCCACAAAACGAGAGTCACTGTCGCAGTCGAATGGAATCGGTTCAGTGGTATCACCATCACCGTCGAGATCGCTGATGTCAGGAGGCACAGCCGCGTTGTTGCCAGCGTCGATGCAGGGTGATCCGGTTGCCAGATGTCCGTCGGGTGTCAGTAACGGGTCCACGTCAATGTTCCCCTCATTCCAAAGGAGGATACCCTCCTCACCGAGAGGAATCCCTACCTGCCCACGCTGCACATCACAGTACGCCACAGTCAAAGTCCCGTGCTGAGGGATGGATATCTCGTGTCCGTTTGGAGCAATGTCATCCCAAAGAACGCAGTTAATCAGCGTGGGGCTGCTGTCGTAGCTGTGCAGTCCACCGCCAGCAACGGTGGCCCAATTGCCGGTAAAAGTACAATTGATTAATATCGCATTGCCGTTATTGCGGTTGTACAGCCCGCCGCCCTCGTTTGCCTCGTTTCCGCTGAATATGCAGTTGGTCAGGGAGGGGGCACCCCCAAGATTGTACATCCCGCCACCGCCGCTTTGCGTCGAATTACCGGTGAAGATGCAGCCAGCAATGACCGGGGCGCCGCCATTGGTGTTGTATAAGCCGCCACCGCCGGAGGTAGGGGAATCTCCTGTTACTGTGTTCCGGCTGAAGACACAGTTGGTCAGCTTCGGGTGGCTGTTGCTGCCACAATTCGCCATTCCTCCCCCGCTCTCAGCTGAGTTATTACCAAACATGCAGTTGGTTAATGTCAGGACGCCGCCCGTCTGCGCGTAGATGCCTCCGCCACGTTCGTCCGTCGAGTTGTTTCTGAACGTGCAGTCGACCAGTGTAGGGCTACCGCTTCCGCCAATGTACATGCCACCCCCGTGGTTTGGTGCCGAATTTCCGGTGACCACGCAGTCGTACAAGATAGGGCTTCCTTCGATGTGCATACCGCCGCCAGTACTAGCAGACCGGTTTTCGGTAAAGATGCAGTTACTAATCGTTGGGCTTCCGCTCTCGGTGTATATCCCGCCGCCATGATCGCCCGAACCGGGTCCGCTCGCATAGCCGGCGGTGATCTTGAAGCCCTCGATCATAGCTGTGCTATCTGTACCGCTGCCAATCAACACGTGGTAGCTGTTCTCACAATAGGCATCATCAAGACAGAGCGGTCCAAAATAAGTGGCTGCTAGGTCAGCGCAGTCTGAATCCCATTCCACCAAGCAACAGTTCGGCTCGAACATGCAAACGAATTCCTCACAATCTGTATCGTCACACCCTGGTGCTCCGTGGGCAAAGCAGCAGTTGCTAAGGGGAAGTGAACACACGCCTGAAGGATCGTCACCGTTGACGTCACCACTGAGAATGGTCTCATAGGCGGCGATGTTGCGATCATCGGGGTCGGGTGCGCCAGGGCCGGCGTACCCGCCCTTGATCGTTACTTCGTTCAGCAACTGGAAGGTCGCGGCACGGTCGCCGCCCGGGCCGGTTGGTGTGTACGTACCCTGCGCCACCCAAATTTCATCGCCGGGGAAAGCATCCGCAAGAGCGTCCTGAAGATCATTGAAGGCCGTATCCCAACTCGTCCCATCACCTCCCGGGGCGGCGCCGTGATGCACATAGACAGTAGACGGCGCGCAGAATGGATCGGCCACACAATCCGAGTCATCGCAGTCAATCAGAGAGTCGCAGTCGTTGTCTTCCCCGTCATCGCATGTCGCCCCCTGGTATTCCTGCGCCGCCGGAGTTCCGCAGTCGGCCGGGCAAGTGCAGCTCTCACCTGCACCACAGGTTCCGTCACCGCACACTTGGCAGGCTGGATCAGAAGAGCAATCCGAGTCATCGCAGTCAATCAAAGAGTCGCAGTCGTTGTCCACTCCATCCTGGCACGTCAGCCCGGGTTCCTCGCTCACCATAGGCCCGCAGTCAGGCTCGCAATTACAGGGATTCTCGCCCGGGCCGCAGCCCCCATCGCCGCACCCTTGGCACGACGGATCCAAATCGCAGTCGGGATCATTACAATCGGCATTGCCGTCGCAGTCGTTGTCCACCCCATCGGCGCACGTTGATCCTGGAACTTCCGTCGATGGCGGCACGCCACAGTCAACCAGACAATTACAGGAATCCTCCCCTGGGTCACAGTCGCCGTCACCACAGCAAGGCTCGCAGTCAGGATCGTCACAGTCGACCAGAGCGTCACAGTCGTTGTCAATATCATCTAGACAGGTCGATCCGGGCACCTCACTTGCGGGCGGTGACCCGCAATCCCCCGGACAATTGCACGAGTTCTCGCCCGTCTCGCAGTCCCCGTTGCCGCAAGTCGATTGGTACTCGTAAGCCCCCATGTCTACGACATCGGCCACAATCCGTGGGTTGCCATCGAGATCGAATGGAATCGTCTCGGTAGTATCCATGTCACGATCTAGGTCCGTCGTGTCCGGAGGAATGCTCATATTATCAGCAGCGTCAATGCACGGCGAACCTAGCCAAAGTCGTAGGTTATCGTCGCTGGTTCCTACATCGTTGTCGTCACCGTCGACGTCTATGAAGAACGGATCGGCGCCGATATTGCCCATACCTCCGAGGGCGCCGGTCCAGCCTTGAACACAAGAGTAGTTGACGCTCGTCGTTCCGCCGAAGTTCGTGATTTGAGCTGTTTCATCCACTCCACTGGCGTCGCTGTTGCCCCAGAAGATGCTGTTTAGGAGAGTTGGATTGCTCCCGACGACAGCGAATACTCCACCGCCATCCCCCGCTGCTGAGTTGCTACCGATTGTGGTGTTGGCGACGACGGCGTCGCTCCCGTTTCGGAAGGCCAGGGCTCCCCCGTGAGTCGTCGAACTGTTCCCACTAAACAAGCAGTTCGTTATCGTCGGGCTGCTACCGTGATTGTACATCCCCGCTCCGCCGCTGTCGCGTGCAGAGTTTCCCGCGAAGACGCAGTTGGTCACCGTCGGGTTGCTGTCAGAAACATTGGAAACTCCGCCGCCACCGTGCGCCGAGTTTCCGTTGAACGTACAGTTGGTCACCGTCGGGCTGCTGCCGTTGAAGTTGCACATCCCGCCGCCGTCGTTGTCCGCCGAGTTCCCAGTGAACGTGCAATTGGTCACCGTCGGGCTGCCTCCGCTGTTGAACATGCCGGCGCCCGTACTGGTGTACGCTCCTCCGAGTTCGGCGTTGCCGCCGGTTATGGTGAAACCGTCGAGGACGGCGGTGGCGTCGGCCCCGCTGCCGGTCGTGATGTGGTAGCTGTTCTCGTCGTTGTTGACGAATCCGGGCTGGTCGTCGCCGTCTAGGTCGCCGCTGAGGATGGTTTCGAAAGCCGCAATGTCCCGCGCATTGGGATCAGCTTCGCCGATACCCGCATAACCACCCCTGAGGGCCACGCCGCTCAGCATCTGGAAGGTGGCATTGCGGTTGCCCCCGAAGCCGGCTGGCTTGTACAGGCCTTGTGCGATTCTGATTGACGTGCCCGAACCTGCCGCTCCCAGCGCAGTCTGAAGACTGTTGTAGGCAGTGGCCCAACTCTGTCCGTCACCGCCCGGAGCGGCATCATCATCAACGTACGAGACGGACTTGCCGCCAGCTGGGGGCCGGGGCGCCGGAGCGTCCGGAAGGTTCAGAGTCGCCGGTGTCCACGCTTGGTCGTCGCCGTTGGCCGAAGTGGTGTCGTAGACGTACCGCACCGTCTGGGCGTGCACAGTCGTCGCAAACACGAGCAAAATCGCGACAACGCCGATACGCAGGCAGGAAAGCGATTGCCCTGCGGAACGCAAGACTCGCCCTGGACAAACACTCGTAGTCAACAAAGTAAAACGGGGTCTACTCACATTCCACCTCCTCCTGACACTCGATGGTCTCGGTGGCTAGGTTCTTGAACGGCACCACCACGTAGTCGAGTCCTGCATGGATTCCCTTATGGATGCGAACGAAGCTGGCGTGTCCGTCCATGAAGGCCACGTTGTGCGTATGTGGTTGATGGTGCCATTCGACTCGCTGGTCGCAAGGGATCCCGCGGTCCCATTCATCATGCCAACCGTGGTCGCCAATTAAAACGAGTTTTCCGTCGTTGCCGATCCGGGAGCGTTTAATGCCTGGAAGCCGTTCGTTTACTTTGGCGAGCATCTCCTTGCAGGGATCGGCAAAGGGGTTGAACTGGACTTGGTCCTGCCCGACGAGCATCACGTTGGTGTGATAGCTGGTTCCATAATACTCGAAATGCGTCGGCCCCACGAAGGCACTGCCCTGATCGGATGGACAACGGAACACCTCGGCGCCATCCCGAACGACAAATGGCAGGCTCAGATGAGGGTTCAACGGCTTCGACACCGGCTGAGCCGGGTCAGCTCCCCAAGTCGGCGAACCGTTGCCCTGACGGCCTCCGTAGTTGAGCCGCACGTTGTTACCCTGTAGGAACACTCCACGGTTTTCGTCGAGGTAACAGTGCCAGCCCACGGCGATCTGCCGCAGATTGGCCTGACACAGCGTGCGCTTGGTTTGTTGCCGGGCCTCTCGCAGACCAGGCAACAGAATGGCGATCAGCAGGGTCACGATCGTCACGACCACCAACAGCTCAATCAATGTGAACCCCGAGCAGGGGCTTCCTGGACAACTCGGCGGCTTGGCCATGCTACGCGAGGTCACTACGAAAGCGCGGCAACCATGCCCTGCACCTCTAATACCCGCCGAAGAGAACACGGGACCATGTGTGCGCGCCGGGTTCATTACGGGGCCAGCCTCTCTGCCTTCGGACTGGTAATTCCTTGGCGAAGCTCAGTCAGACGCCCATGGGCAGCCGACTTGGTCCAGCCGTCGCCTGTTACCACGATAGCTGCTTCAAACGCCTCGATTGCCTCCTGTGCCCGATTCGCCTTGAGGTGACGCTCGCCCGCGGCAAAGTACGCCAGGGCTTGAGACTCTGCGGGCAAGTCGGCCAGCAGCTGCTCAAGCGTGTAGGTCGCATCGAGCATGAAGAGCATGGCTGCGCTCTCCAGCGCGAGTGGATCGTTCGCTTGCTGCAAGTTTTCCCGAGCCCGCTCCAGACCGTCCTCTCGGTAGCCCGATAGGAAACTGGCCAGGGCTTTGTAGCGAACCGCAGGATGCCTGCCCTCGACAAGGCTGCGAAGCTGGTCGTTGCGCTGCGTCAGGGCCTCGTCCTTTTGCTCACGGTCGAGCAACGCGGCTCGCGCCTGACGGTAGTAGTCAAAGCTAATCAAGGCAGAGCTACAGAGAATAACCAGGATGCAGGCGGCGATGATCGTGGCGTACATGTGGCGCTGGGCTAACTTGCGGAGCACATACATGCTGCTGTTACGCTTGGCCTCGATCGTATCGCCGGCGAGATAGCGAGCGATGTCTTGCCCCAAGTTGCCGGCGGTCTGGTAGCGGCGTACCTTCTCCTTGGACAGGGCTTTCAAGACGATCGTCTCTATGTCGTCGTTGATTCCCGCGCGGATTTTGCTCGGCCTTGCCGGTTCAATGTTGAGGATGGCGTCCACCACATCTGGCACGTTACCCACAACCTCATAAGGGAACCGGCCGGTCAGCGCTTGATAGAGAACCACTCCGAGCGAGTACACATCGGTGCGAATGTCGATATCCTGATTGGAGCCCTCAGCTTGCTCGGGCGACATGTAGGCCAATGTCCCCATCAGCTGTCCAGCCACCGAAACAAGCGACTGAACGCCTTGTTCGGGCGCGCTCGGATCTGCCAGCTTCGCCAGTCCGAAGTCGAGAACATGCGGGTTGCCGTCGCTGTCAACGATGATGTTCGAGGGCTTGAGATCACGGTGGATCACCCCGCGCTGGTGGGCGTAGTTGACGGCCTCGCAGACCTTCCCGATGAGCTGGAGCGTCTGCTTGATTGAAAGCCTAGAAGCTGCAATGTAGTCGTCCAGGCGCCGGCCCTCAACGTGCTGCATGGCGAAGTAGTACCGCCCGCTGGAGATGCCGCTCTCGAGAATAGTGACGATGTAGGGGTGCTGGAGTTGGGCTGCCAACTCGACTTCACGCTCGAAGCGTCGCTTCGTCACCGCAGAGGCAAACGAACCCTCCAGGAGGACTTTCAGGGCAACCTGTCGCTTCGTGGCCTTCTGATAGGCCCGGTAGACCACGCCCATTCCTCCGCGGCCGATCTCCTCCTCAAGCACGTAGCCTTCGATGTCTCGGGTATGGGCGGCCAGATCCCCGAACTCAGGTAGGGAAGGCACGCCGGTCCAATCGGCTGGAGTTTCCTGTGGTCGGCCTGCTTTGAGATCCTTGGCCTCCGCGTCCAGGGCGTCTCGCACGCTGGGAAGCACTGTCTCGCTGTCCCTCGCATCGGCTAGCCAGCGTGCACATCGGGCACACTTTTCCGTGTGGGCGAGGAGCTCGGCTGCATCCCCATCATCACAGACGCCGCTCGCGAACTTGGCCAATAGCTCTTCGCTCGGGCAATCCGTCTTGTCGCTTGCGGCCGCCATGTCACATCGCCCGATCGGTGCCCTTTCGGGGAGAGGGTACGCCTATGCATCTTTGGCGCCTGACCACCGTGATCTTTCCGGGCTCCAGTTCTTTTCTTGATTGGCTAGGTCGAGGGTTTTGCACTCGGCTACCAGATCTCCGTCATCCCGGGGAGCAGTTCCTGGATTCGCTTGAGAATCTTGAACTTCGCAAGGTAGACGGCGTTCTCGCTCATCTCCAGGTGCTCAGCCACACGCTGAGCGGTCCAGCCCTTCCAGGCAAACAGTTCGAACGCCTCAACCGTCTTGGGGGCAAGTGTCTGGCGGATCTCCTCCAGGCACTGCCCCAGCACAGCCTGCCGCCACTCCTTCTCCCAGACTTCCTCCCAGTGGTCCTCACCAGGCCGTTTGTCGAAGAAGCCTGTCTCGTCGGGTGGATCAACAATCTGCACATCTGGGGGGCGCCGACGCCGGGCGTTCCTGATGCAGTTGCGGGCGATTCCAAACAACCAGGACCGCAACCCGCCCTTGCCGCGTTCGTAGCGGCCGTCCAGATACGCCTTGGCGAAGGCACTTAGGGTCTCTTGCGTTGCATCCTCGGCCTGGTCGTCAGGGAGGCCAAGCTGGTACGCCCACTTGAGAATAACGGGACGATAGCGACCCACGAACTGACCCCAAACCGTTCGGTTGTCTGCCTGCTCAAGACCCTGCAAGAGTGCCGTGCTAGTGACAGTCGTGAAGTTGAACCCTTCCTGTCCCTGCGACACAGGGCGATCCCCTCTTGTTGCGTTAGCTCATTTTGCCAGCCACCTCGCGGACGGGACGAAAAGGATCCTGCCGCCGACAGCCGACGCTTCTTGGTTCTCAGCCTTGATGCTATCCGGTCAGCAAAGAAAACGCAAAGTGACTCACTTCTCTCTGAGGAGCCATAACTCGTGTTGGGTGTAAGAGTTAGAGACCTGACGGTCCAAGCTGACAGCCAGCCCGGACCGTCTCCATAAGAAAAGCTTTCCCTGCCGCAAAGATCCGCGGGTTGAGGCGTCAATCCCGAACATGGCGATTCGGTCTTGAGGTCTGGGAGGCCAAGAGTAACAGGAGATCACGACATGCAACGCAGCCTCATTCTAGGGGCAAAGCACCCAGTTGCCGTCGAGGCTTCGGCCGGCGTCGCTGCGACGAGTCCGCTACCGTTTGATTCGCTCACGTGTTCGCACACGATGGCAGCTTAAGTTCCGATAACTGGGAAACGTCGGGTAGGATTCGGTGGTCGCAAATCAGCCAATTAGAGAATCTAGGTCAAGAAAGGGGAACTCCTCATCATGTTGAGAAACACGCTCCACACTGTATGTGCAACAGCAGTTGCCGCAAGCGTCTTGGTTACGTCGTTCGCTCAAGCACAAGATAGCGTCTTGCTCACCTCTGCCGTTCAGGCACAGCAGAGCGTCTCGGTTACCTCGCCCGTTCAAGCACGAGACACTGTCTTCATATACGTTGACGACAGTAGTACTGGCGAGAACGACGGTAGCAGCTGGGTCGACGCCTTTGTTCAGTTGCAAGATGCCCTGGATTCCGTCGCTATCGGGACGCCCACCGAAATCCGGGTGGCCGAAGGTGTATACAGGCCTGCGGCCGAGGATCGCACGGTCTCGTTCGCACTCCTGGACGACATTGCGCTTCGCGGTGGCTATGGGGGTGTCGAGGCGGGGGATCCTGATGATCGCGATGTCGCGCTCTACGTGACCGTGCTCAGCGGCGATCTGCTCGGCGATGACGGACCCGGATTCGAGAACACTGACGAGAACAGCTACCACATTGTCACGGGCAGCGGCTGCACCGCTACGGCGATCCTTGACGGATTCGTGGTCCGTGGCGGAAACGCAAACGGCACCGACCCTGACGACGACGGTGGTGGCGTTCACGTGAGCGAGGGAAGTCCAACTATCATCGACTGCACCTTTACGGGGAATTCCGCTTCCGTCGACGGTGGCGGGATGTTCATCCAGGGCGTCTCCAGCCCCGCGCTGAGCGGTTGCACCTTCACTGAGAATTCCGCCGGAGGATCAGGTGGCGGAATCTGTCATACCCAAGGAACTCTGGCGCTGACGAATTGCTCTCTGACTGCCAACGTGGCCAGCTCCGGGGCTGGGCTCTTCGGCTCCGACTCAGCCATTCTTGTTCTACTGAGCGTTTCCGCCAATGAGGCGATAGGTGACGGTGGTGGCCTCCGAATCGAAGGTGGCACGTGGACGCTGCAACAATGCACCATCGAAGGCAACCAGGCAGGAGGCCTTGGAGGCGGAATCCGCAACCTTGGCACGTTGACCATCGAAGACTCGACGCTTTTCGGCAACGCTTCGGTTGGCGGTGGCGGAGGTATCAGCGGCGCGGGCACCGTGCAGCTGATGCAGTCCACAGTTTCGGGTAACGAGACCGACACCAACGGCGGCGGCCTCAGGGTCGAAGGCGGCACTTGGCTAGTTCGGCAGTCAACGGCGGCACAAAACAGGGCCGCAACCAGCGGAGGCGGTATCCAGCAGAGCGGCGGGACAGTAACGCTAGAAAACAGCATTGTCGCGACAAACAGTACTTCCGGCGGCACGGCGCCGGATTTGAGCGGGGATTTCCAATCCAACGGGCAACGGAACCTCATCGGGATTGTCGACGGCGCCACGGTTCCCAATGAGCCGACCTTAACGGGTTCCATCGCCAATCCCCTGGACCCGGTGATCGGGTTGCTGGGCGACAATGGTGGCCTCACGCTAACCCACGTGCTCCTCACGGATAGCCCCGCGATCGACCAAGGCGACAACGCTGAGGCCGTAGGCGCTGACGGCGCCACACCCTTGGAATTCGATCAGCGCGGCCAGGATCGCTTCTTTGGGACTGTTGACATCGGTTCCGTTGAAGGTGCTGTGTCTCCGGCGTTGGCGTTGATCGGCCCGGCCGACGGCATGTCCGTTCCGGTTACGATAAACACCCCGATTACATGGGACCAGAGCAGGGTGCCGGCTGGCTCCACTCTCAGGCTTTGCTACGATGTTGATGACGATTGGAGCGATCCAGCCAACGAAACGTGGATCGAGGCCGACATTGATGTAGACACCGCCAACGGTAGTTATTCCTGGTCGCCTGTGCTTGTGGCCGCGGGCGATTATTACCTCGGAGCGGTGGTCATCGATCTGGCCACGGGAACGGAAATCTGCCGAGATCACCTGGCGACTCACTTCACCGTGACGTACGAGGGGGCATATGTCGTGGACAGCATCGACGACGTTGTTGCCCCCGACGAGGTAACCACGCTCCGGGAGGCGTTGCTCGCCGCCAACGACGATACTGATCCCGACATCACAGACGTGATCATCTTTGACCAATCCCTCAGCGGCCAGGCAATTGAACTGAGCGGCTTCGATTTGGACGTTGAGGATACTGTCTGGATCAAGGGGCTTGGTTCCGGCTCTTTGACGATCGACGCCATGGACCTGTCCCGCATCTTCAACATCACCAGCGACGAGGACGTCTGGATCACTGGTCTGACGATCGTGGGCGGCTACGCAGCCAGCAGCTACGGCGGGGGCATGTACAACACGGCCAACCTGACGCTTGATGACGTGGTGGTTTCCGACTGCGAAACGACCGGGAACACGCGCGGT
>Ga0180434_10000850_pt1 | contig 44897 bp, 61 predicted proteins | sample SS_ome_7_FD_132453 | JGI IMG/M metagenome (GOLD analysis project Ga0180434, IMG submission 132453) | Hypersaline lake sediment archaeal communities from the Salton Sea, California, USA - SS_1_D_2 metaG | ecosystem: Environmental > Aquatic > Non-marine Saline and Alkaline > Hypersaline >... | reverse complement strand
GAAGACAGTGGTACAGAATCCGGAACAGTTCAAAATCGAACTGTCTCCTTACATCCCGCATGTACCGACACCAAAGCAAACCGCGTTCCTACTCTTGAACGGATACCGCGAAGCGTTTTACGGAGGTGCTGCCGGGGGTGGCAAGTCTGACGCTCTGCTGATGGCAGGACTTCAGTTTGTCGACAACCCTTTCTACAACGGCATCATCTTCCGTAAGACGTTCGCGGACCTTCGACTCCCGCAAGCGTTGATTGACCGGTCGATGGAATGGTTGAACGACACCGATGCTCGTTGGCACGGGTCAGACCACAAGTGGACATTCCCGTCCGGTGCAAGCCTCTGCTTCGGCTACATGGACACGGAACTCAATCGGTACCGTTACCAGTCTGCCGAGTTCCAATACATAGCGTTCGACGAACTGACCCAACAGTTTGAGGACGACTACCTATACCTTTTCTCACGTCTTCGTCGAGGGGCCTGTTCTGTTCACCAGACCGATGAAAAGGGCAGGGCCATCTTTCTTCCAGAGACGTGCCCGGAATGCAGACTCCGTTGCAGTCTTCCCCTACGTGTTCGTTCGGCGTCCAACCCTGGTGGAGTGGGCCACATTTGGGTAAAGGAACGATTCGGAATAGAGCAAGTAGGGGATATCTATCAGGGGACAATTCCGTCCCGTCCGTACCTCCCCGCCTTCTTAAAAGACAATCCGTACCTGGACCAGAGCGAATATGCCGAGTCGCTTTCCAACCTTGACCCGATCACCCGAGCCCAGCTTATGAAAGGGGACTGGGGGGTATCGGCGGACGGCCGTATCCGCAAGGCGTGGATGCGACGTTACACTGTCCGGGGTGATTACATTGTCGGACAAGGCAAGGAAGTGTACATGCCGGACATGCTCGTGTTCCAAACCATCGACCCAGCGGCTTCATCACGCGAGGGTCCTGGCGACGAAATGATCTGGCGATCCCAACCCTCATGGTTCGTGATTGGCACTTGGCTTCTCGACACGTCCACAAGCAACCTGTTCCTATGGCACGTCGACCGATTCCAAAAGGAGGTGCCAGAGGCCGTACGCGAAGTGGGGAACAACTTCAAATACCATTCTGACTCCGGTCACACACCGTCCAAGATAGGTGTTGAAGCAGACGGACTCGGCATAGGGGTGTTCCAACTACTGGCACGACAGGGCTTGCCCGTAGTGGCAATCCGCACACGCGGTCGTGACAAGCTAGTCAGAGCTTCCGACTTCATCACCCGCTGCGAGGCCGGACGGGTGTACCTGCCGAGGTCAGCACCGTGGCTTGATGCCTTTGAAGCAGAGCTATTCACCTGGACCGGCCATCCGAAAGAGACCGATGACCAAGTGGATATGTGCGGGCATGCGGGACACATGGCTACCGAGTGGTCGGTAGAATTCCTCCAGAAGCATCAGTCTGTTATTACCGAAGTACCCTCCGCATACGAATGAGACCAACCCATGAAGAGAATCAGAGTTTTACAAGACGTCGGAAGCGACTCTCTCGAAGAGGTCCTAGCCCGTTACATGGAATTTCACTGGGTTCCGATATGTCTCTCTCGGCACCCCAGTCCACCGTACGCCTTCTGCGTAGTACTGGAACGGCCGACAGATGACGTCCGAGATATCCTTGAAGGCGATCAAGATATCGAACCCACACTGGAGGACCTATATGAAGAAGCCAATCGATCGAAGACCAAGCAAGTACGTAATACCCGAACCAAGAAACCAGTACGAAGTGGAGGAAAACGATCGCGTACTAGTCAAAAGGCTGAATGAGTTGAGGCTGAAAAAGGGATTGGACCCAGTACCCTACAAACTAGGAGCGGAAATATGAGCAACTACAACCACGAGTTCTACAGCGGCCAAGCCGCAAAGCCCAAGACATTACTCGGTGTCGAGTTCCGCTCGTCCCTGGAAGCCTGTTGGGCCATAATGTTCGAGGCGGCCGGGTTTACGTGGCTGTATGAACCCTGCATGTTTTCCTTCCAGGGGGACGACGGATCGTACGCACATTACCGACCTGATTTCCTCATCGCCACCCGTGCCCCCAACAAGCCTTCCACGGTGTATGTCGACTGGATCGAAATCAAACCGTTTATGTACAATCCGATGGCTGACTCCAAGTACTTAGACTTTTCTATCGCAGCCCGACACAAGCTGAACCACGGCTTCTACATGCTAGCCGGTCCCCCGTGGGAATTCGCATGGTCGATGTTTGAGAAAGGCGTACCGTTCGACCAGGCATTCAACTGGGATGAGAAATTGCGACCACACCTGCCCATCGCAGATTTCCGCACGGCCACCCTCATGGCCAATGTGGAAGCCCGCGTGTGGAACGCAAAACGAGGAGTCACTAAACCTAACAAGTCAACCTTCAACAGCATCCTGGCTGTCCAAAACGCATTGCCCAACTCTTGGTACTACCAGACCTTGGTGGAAGACTACCAGGAGTTGTTGTCTAAGCTTCGGCCAAAGAATCAGCGATCGTCTCGGTCCCGGAAAGGTCAGAAGGCAGTTGGTACTTGTGGGCCTTCCTAAAGTACTCTTGGAACGTTCCAGCCCCGTCATTCGACAACGCGAACGAGAACTGATCACCTTGCAAGAAAGCTTCGTCGCCCGCGATGACAGCGAGCCCGACTCCGCCATGGTAGACTACCGGACCCAACGCAAGTCCGTCGACGTACACGATGGCGGAGTCGGTCAACGTACCTGTGATCTTCAACACTAACTCGAAGTCACTGGGGATTTCCCACGGTGCGTTGAAGTAGAAGTACTCCAGGCCGTAGCTCGTCTGAGCGGCCAACGCCGTATCATCCATGCTTATCTTTTCGACCGTCCCGGCAACGTAACCCGTTCCTTCCATTTGGATGGTCAACGCACCAGACGCGATCGTCGCATCGCCCTTCACCCAGCACGCCACGCAATAACGTTTACCCGGCACAAGCCCACTCACTGCCTGGCTGATCTGCAACTCATCGAACTTCCAGGTCCCCACTCCATCGGTGTTGTCCGTCACGTTGATATCGAGCGTGAAAGTGTCATCGGTGGGAACCGTGTTCACTGTCTGAGCCCCGTTGATGTCGGGCGTCGTAGTGAACCCCGCGAGGAATATCTCATCACCCACGGCCAACCCGTGACCCGTGCAGCTAAGCACAGTTGGGTTAGCAACCGAAACGGCCGTGATGGCTCGTGTCGGAGTCTGCATCTCAAGGGCCGAGTCCCCACGTTTGATAGAGGTAGTCTCTTCCAGAATGTCGGTCCCGGCAATCCCAGAGTCCAACGTCCAACCCGATGGGGCACTGCTAGCCCACGACTCGAACTCTCCGTTTGTGACGTAGGTGTAGCCATTCAGCACCATGATTTGAGGTCCATTACCGCTACCTTCCGGGTTCCAACTCCAAGGGCTTGCGTGCTTCTTTTCCCCCTTGACCTCAAATATCTCGCGGCCCTCTGTCGCATTACCTGCACCGCTATCGCGGATGCAAGCCACCGTCACCGTCTCCGTCGTAACAGCCAGTTCGCTATAGGTCCCTACGTAGTCGGCATGCTCTCCCGGCAAGCGGCCTGAACCAACGGCGTTAGTCAAGTCCAGTGCGTATAGAGGGTTTGCAGGACCACCGCCAACGGGTTGACTGACACCGTCCAGTATGTCCGTGACGAGCAACGTTCCGTCGCTGTCACTGAGCAGTGCGGACGAGACAGCCCCAACCGTTATGTCGCTGCCATCCAGAGATTCTTCCTCGTCGACCATGTATCTGTAAAGAGCCTCCAGCACACTCCTTACGCCGAAGTTGTCGCCCACCGGCAGTTCCAATCTTACGGTGGTGAGGTCGGTCAGCCTGCTGATGCAAACGGAATTCAACGAGGTCTGCCAACCCGATACCTGACTTTGGAACGCCCCGAACAGACGGGGCAATCGAGACGACATGTCATACATTCCGTTCGCGTCAAACTCCGTGCGGATGGCAGACTCGTACCCCGGCAAGGTAGTAACCGCCAAGGTGTCGAAGGCATTGATCACTTCAACCAGTTCCCCTAAATCCTCGAACAGGTTAGTAATGTTCAGACTCATAGCGTGTCTCCGTAACGTTTTTTGGGCTGTTGTTAAATTTCCGCTCTACGGATTATAGCAAATTTCTATTGCGTCGATATGCCGATCTGGTAAACTGCGGGAGTTACAAGCTTACACACGTCCCTATCTGGAGCATGAAAATGCCTCTTTTCTCCAAGCAGATCATCAAGCCCGGCACCTACCTTGCTCGTGATCTGACCGGAAAACGTAAAGAATTCGTCGTGACTCCCGAACGGATCACCCACTGGATCAAGAACTTCAACAAGATGCGAGCGGCTGGCCTGAAAGTGCCCGCCCCCTGGGTGCATGATCCTCAATCCAATCCCTCAAAGGAACCACCGGGGAACGAGAACGGCGGCTTCTGGGAGAAGCTGTGGACCTCTCCAACCGGTGCGTTGCACGGTACCATCGATGTACCAATTGCCTCCGACGCCGAGAAAGTCGGCACCGTCGTCCGCGAAGTCAGTCCCCTTGTACGTCCAAACTGGAAGGATGGCATGGGTACCGAGTGGGAAGACTCTATCTCACACATTGCCCTTGTCCAAAACCCCGTCGTACCCGGCCAGGATAACTTCGAGGCCATAGCGGAGAAAAACCTGGCTGCTACCGACGCACAAGCAACCGCCGCGTCTCTCTCCGACTTCGTTGCGGCCCTGTCTGACGAAGGCACCGAAAGCACTCAATCCCCCGAAACTCGGGCTACCGCCCCTTCCGTGGCCCAAGTCCTGGAGGCCCTGTCTTCCGCTGGCCTGACCCTGCCGGAGGACACCACGTTTGAGAACTTGGCCGAGCGAATCGTAGTAGCTGGCAAAGCACTTTCCGGCACGCAAGATGCCGATGAGGAGAAAGACAAAATGTCGAAAGAACAACCCAATCCGGTCGCAATGAGCCAGGAGTTGGAAGCGAAGGATGCACAGATCGCCACCCTGACCAAACAGGTTGACGGGCTGGCCGCCCTCTCTCTCCAGAAACACCTGGAAGCGTACGACCTCAGAATCTCTGACCTCCTGAAGGCTGGCACAATCAAGGCCGACTTTGTGGAGAAGGTGGTCAAGCCTTTGCGTGACAGCATCACCGCTTTGTCGATCAACGACGATGGTTCCATCCAACGTGTTGAACTCGACACTGTGCTCGAAACCGCCGAAGCCATGTCCCCTCCATCCGCCACGTCGAAGTTTCTGGGCGAAGGGGTTGCCGCTTCCCTCACCGAACAGGACAACCCGAACCTGGACGGCGGAGAGATGAGTAACGAACGGGTCGCGGAAGTTGCCGCCGAGATTGCGGCTTCCAACGGAGCGAAACTGCTTCCTGTTGGCTAGTCAGTCCTAACAGGTGTTCACACACCATACGTCATTTTCCCAAGAGGAAGTAACATGTTACACTTTGAACGAACTAGCACGGTACCTGGCCAAACCGCTGCCCTCAGCAACACCGAGAACATTCTGTGGTGGGGCCGGGAGCAGGATTTGCTCACCACCGGCTATGTGATTGACGGAGCTTCCGTCGACGCTGGCAATACCCCCACCGACATCCTCCGTCCCGGACTCATCCTTGGCGGTCCCGTATCCGGCAAGCTGAAGCAGTGGGACCCGACCTCCGTCGCCGGTTACGAAAACGTTTTCGGCATTCTGGGCGTTGAGCAGAACATGCACTACGCCGGTACGGACACCGACCGTTTCGGTCCTCTCATCATCGTGGGTGGCCCCGTACGTGCGGGCGGCCTCATCATCCCCGGAGCGTCTGCTGCCGGTATCTCGGGCAAGGCCTATGAGTGGCTGCTCCGAGCCCAGATGACCCAGGGTGGTCGGTTCTTGTTCGACGACCAACTCTACCCGAACTTGATGGGTGCGTGGCGGAAGATCATGGACCTCGGTGCCGATGCCGATGACGCCTACACCGTCTTGGCAACCGACCGTGACACGCTCTTCCACAACGGTTCGGACACCGATGCCTTGACCGTCACCCTGCCGTCCATCGCAACCGTTGGAGCGGGTTTCCGTTGTGGTGTATGGGCCGTCGCTGACTTCGCCGTCACGGTCGCCGCCGCTGTCGCCAACACCATTGTCGTCTTCAACAATGCCGCTGCTGACAGTGTTGCGTACAGCACGGCCGGTGACATCATTGGTGGCGGATTCGAGTTCATCAGTCTGGCCACCGATCAATGGCTCTGCATCCCGCACAACTGGGGCGACGGAGTTATGGTCCAAACCATCACCATCACTGACGCCTAACCTCCCGGAAGGCTTGGAGAGGTTTTACACTAGTCACTATTCTCGGAGTTCCAAACAATGACCGTCATCACCCTCAAGGAAGCCTTCTCGGCCCCTGTGATCACGAAAGTGATCAGTGAACTCAAGACTCCCGCGAGTCGCTTACAAGAGTTCCTTGGGATGAGTCCGGGAGGCCCCGCTGTCCAGCAAGTGTCCGGCCACTACACCGGATGGGATATCTTTAACCGTACTCGTACCCTGGCAAAGGGCCGGGCTGCCGGTACGGGTCCTTCCACCGCATCGGCCCACCCCATCGGGCACGTCGCGGCGACCATGTACCGCTCGCATGAAAAGATTCACCTGCCCGATGAGAAGCTTTTCAACCTGAGAGGTCTCGGCGAAAACTGGGGTGTCCTGGAAACGAAGGGCCAAAAGTACCTGGCCGCCCAGGAACGCAACCAAGCCCAGCGTATCCGCAACACCCGCGAGTTCATGGTGTCTCGGATGCTTCAGGGCAAGTTCGACCTGCTCAACAGCGGTGACGACTGGTACCCCGTTGAGTATGGCGACGGCCATGTAACCGTGGACTTCCGAGTCCCTGACGGTAACCGTGCCAAGCTCAACATGCTTGGTGCCGGAGACATCCTCGGAGCGTCTTGGGCAACCGCCGCCACGGGAATCATCGGTGACCTGTTTGCTATCAACAAGGCTTTCGAGCAGTTGCATGGCAGACCCCTTCGTCACGTCTGGTGTAACTCCACCGTCATCCAGTACGTGATGAACAACACCGGCATGAAGGCCGTTGCTGGTACCTCGAACGTGGTCTTCGACAGTTGGCAGGCCTCACCGCAAGTCAACGCCGAAGGCATCCAGGACACCGGCCACATGGTCGTATTCAAGGCCGTCCCTTGGCTGGTGTGGCACGTCTACGATGCCGGGTTGGAGGTAGGCACTACGCCCACCTTTACCCAGTTCTTGGACGACACCCATGCCATCTTCCTTCCCGATCCCGATCCCGACTGGTGTGAACTCCATGAGGGCTCGGAACTGATCCGCGAAAACCGCATGTCTCAGCCCGAGGAACAATTCGGAATCTACGGTTGGTCGGAACCCACCACCCAGCCGTCCGGCCAGGAACTCCTCACGCTCGACAATTGTGTTCCCGCTCTCTACGTTCCCAAGTGTGTTGCCTATGGCACTGTCGTCTACTAGTCCATCCTGCTAACTGTGGCACGCCGTCTCACGGGACTACCGGAAACGTTCCGGTAGTCCTTTTTTACTACGGGAGAGTATCGATGATAGACTCGGCAGGAACAGATCAAGAACGGTTGGCAGAGTTGGTGGCGACTGCGGTGGCGGATGCCGTGTCAAGGAGCCGCAACAACGACGTCCCGAAAAGCTGGCTTGAATTCACCTGGAAGGCCAGCATGTCGTTCGGCATCCCCGTGATCCTGCTTGGGGTAGTAGCCCTCATCTTCTACCAAACGTTCCCCAGTTGGGTCCGTGCCAACATTGAGACCCAGCAAGCCCTCACAAAAAATCTCGGTCTGCAAACGGCCAACATGGAAGACCAAGGTAAGTGTGTCAAAAGTATCGGCGACAACATGGACGCCCTAAGCCGAGACATGAGCACGTTTACGAAAAGCGTCACTAGCCAGCACGCCCAGCAAACCGTTGAACACAAGGAGATAGTATCCACGTTGGAAAGCATCTCCTCCAAAATCCAATAGGTGCAGCCCGCCTAAATCCAGTAGGAGTAGAACAATGGTCGAAATGGAAATCAAATACGAGGCCCCTGCCTCCATCGCTGTCTACCTGTCCACCCAACTAAACTCGCTGGCAAACGGCGGTACGGTTCTAGGGGCGAAAGTCGACAACGTGGCAAACGGCGAGAACGAGATGTACCTGGGGCTGCAACTACTCGTAAAGGCCCAACCCACCGTTCGCCTACCGCAGGCAAAAGTCGGAATCTACCTCTTGCCCTGCCTCGACGGCACAAACTTCTCGTACGGTGATTCGGACGGACTGGTCAACCCCAATAACAAGTTCGTTGATATCGAACTGGACGGCGGCTCTCTCGCCGAGAGGCGTACCATCATAGGGAAGCTTGATATCCCGCCATTCGACTTCAAACTTCTGGTACACAACTTGACGGGAGCGGACTTCGCCGACAGTGCCAACACCCTGAGCTACAGACTGTACAGCGAAGAGTCTCAGTAACGGCCTTTCCTTCCAGAAAAGACGAAGACTTGCCATGCCTTTAGGACTACCATACCCGCTGAGTAACATTGTCGAAGACACCACGCCTGAGTTGGGTGGTGATCTAGACGTCAATGGCAAATCCATTGTCAGTGTCTCGGATGGCAACATCCTGATCGACCCTGACGGTGACGGACTGGTGGGTGTCAAGCTCTTCGGAGACCCTGTTGAACGGTTCAACATTGCGGGCAATATCGGCTTCGAACAGGTGGATGATGTAACCGGTACTCAGTACAACGCGATCACATTGACCGAAGACTCTGGAGCAGGGTCCCTGGATGCGGGAGAATACTTTTACGACTTCCGCTTTGTCACTGACGAAGGCCGCACTACTTCACTATACTCGTTGGGCCGTGACCCTCTCGGTATCACGGTGGGAGCTAACGGGGCCGTCAATATCACGGGAATCCCAATCTCGCCCGATCCGCGTGTTACTGGCCGGATGATCATGCGGACAGCCGTTGGGCAGGTGAAGTATCTTGCACGTCCCCTCTACACCATCGACGACAACACTACCACCTCGTGGACTGATGACGGGAGTTTAACCCCAAGTGGAGCGATCAACTACCAGAGTGGGAACAGCACGGGAGGGGGAATTACAATTGATGGCGTCACAGCCTTAAAACTGGACACTTATAATGCCATCGTCGGCTATGAAGCAGCCCCAGATTACACGGGATATGACAGTGTGTGTGTGGGGTCAGGGGCAGGAAATAGCATGACTACCTGTAGCTCATCAATCATGATTGGTTCGTCTGCGGGCCGCGACGTGACCACTGGTAGCTCCAACATAATGATCGGCCGACTAGCTGGGTGGAGGATCGACACGGGAGCCAACAATATATGGATCGGGTCTAATGCCTATCCCGCGAGTGGGGCCAATTCTTCGGATGAGAACGTAGTGGTCGGCATTGGGGCTGGTCAAAGTGGGCCCCAATTATCTTCCCACAATGGTAATGTAATGATAGGCTTCGAAGCAGGGAAGTCTCGTGGCGGAGCACAGAACATACTGATCGGCAAGAGAGCCGGTATGCCTCCTTCCTCGCAGAGCGGTGCCAGTTATAACATCTGTATCGGTGGTTATTGCGGCCAGGATATCACCACGGCCCAACGTTGCCTCTTGATCGGTAATGGTATCGACGTGGTCGACCCTGCCCTCGACTACCAACTCAACATCATGGACACGATCATTGGGATAACGGAGCATGGCGGAGGGGAAGGGGTCATCACTCTAGACGCCGTTCTTCAACTGATTGAACGGTCTGCCGATCCTTCCGCACCGGCCGAAGGTCAATGCGTAATCTGGATGAGTGACGGCACGGGCAAGGGCGACGACGGTGACGTACTCATCGCAAGTACTGCGGGCGGAACAACCAAATGGGCAACCCTGTTCGATCACTCGGCTGGAGCCGCGTGGTAACCTTTCTTTCTCAAGGAGTGTCGAGATGAAAAGTGCGTACCGGAAGTTCAATGCAAGTGGAATGGTGACGTCGTGTCTGATTGCCATGTTGTTGTGTGTCTCCGTCCTCGCTCATCGGTCATTCGCTGTCGAAGACTGCGACTACATGAACCAGGACATGGAGGTCTGTGGAGAGTTTTGGTCCTGGGCCAACACTCCCATTCAGGACTGCACGAACGTCAAAACCGGACTCACCAACTCGGTCGGCGGCCTGGGTGGGACACAAGCGGCAATGCTGTACAAACTCAGCAACTGTGCAATCAAGCATGGTGTTACCACCCCTCTGTTCTGGAGTGTGTACTACGATACTACCGAGGGTCTAAATGGTGATTGCTATGGACTCTGGGCAGCCCAAGTCGTCAACGATTGGTATCAACTAAGCGACGCCGAAGATGACATGGAAGACGGTGACTGGAGTTGTGCCCACGACCATATTGACGAAATGGCCCCCTACATCAGTGCTCACAACAACGCCGTCGCTTGGTACAATTCGTATGCGGTCAGTATTGAGACAGCACTTTCTGCGTTCGACTATTCTGCCGAGATCACCGAATCTAAGTTGCTGAAGAGCAACTGTGATTGCGGTTGGTAGGACGCACGCAAGCCCCTCTAGAAAAGCGAAGATGCCATGCCATCCATCACAATCGAGTTCACCGTCGAAAAGGGCGAGGCTGTTCTTGAGGCCTTTGACGCCCACATGATCATCGATCCTGCGGTTGTGACCAACCCTCTAGCCCGCCTCAAGTTTGGACTGATCAGGCTGGCTAGACGCGAGGAACTTCGCTACCGCCAAGCAATGAAAATGCTGGAGATCGGTCCGATCCAAGCTGCTGCCGAACAGTATACCGAGGATGACCAAATCGGATCGTAGGAGACTTCATTGTGTCAAACGAAATCAGACTCACGTACACCAGTGGTACAACCGACGTCAAGGCTGAGGTTGTAAGTGCCGCTGGCACAGTGTGGAATGGCTCAGCACTGGTAGAGTATTCAGCCCTAGCCGACAATGCGGCCTGGCTTGCTGGCTTGCTAGCCTGTACTGAATTGACACTTACCGACAGTACCAAGACGGGCATCTTCGCAGCCGACCTACCAGGCACTTTGCCCTCTGGTATCTACACTATCCGTTTCTTCCAGAATCCGGCAGCACCAACCGAGCGTCCTATCGCCGTACAGGAAGACCCCGAAGAGTACATTGCCGGTCAGGTGGGTGATATCTACCATGCTGATATCGAACTCACGATTGACTCTGCCAACTCCATGGATGAGTACACGGTACGCTGGTTCAAGAACGGTACCCGTTTGACTACCGGAGTAACCAACCCGACCATCCAAGTCATTGACCGTTTCGATGGTTCCGACTTGATAGCCGAGACGGCAATGTCCGACCCTGATGGTGGCATGCTGTTCGTTTACGATGAGGACACCGACCGAACCGTCCTTGGGCAATCCTACGATGCCCTTGCCGGTGCAACCATCGACGGTGTTGTCAGGTATTGGTCCAAGCTTGTGTCAAGAGATGATCCCGAATGATCCCCAAAGTCTTACCACTGTTGCTGAGGTTTCGCAGAAAGGACAGTGCGAAACATCAAGTCACCGGCACGTTGTTGGTGGCTATTGCATCCTTTGTTGGAGCTAGAAACACCTATCAATCCGATTCTGTTTCTGGAGAGAATGCCTACAGTAGCAGTGTAATCATTTTCGGTCCGACCTATTCCAGCGACAGTATAAAGGCGTAAGCACATGACGACACTAGTTGAAGTCCTCGGAGTTGGAAACGCCGTCCAAGCTTACGTGCGTAACCTGCACTCTGCCAACGCACCTCTAACACCTATCACCGATGCCACCATCACCTTCACCATATTCGACGCAGACGGAGTCGCTTTAGCCGACTGCGAAGACGTCTCCATGCCGCACAACGCAAACGGTAACTACTTTGCCAGTTGCGAACCGGCACTCACCGCAGGCGACCGTTACAAAATCGTCATCAGTTGCTCGAACTACCTGGCCCGTTGGACCCGCTGGTACACTGCTGGTGTACGTCAATTCGATTGAGGACAGACCGATGCCGGAATCACTAGCCTACACCTACACGACCCAAGCCGAGATGGAGAAGGTTGTCGGCAAAGCTACCTTCATGAACCTTGTCGACCCGGACGGGGATAGGTACGAAGACACCACGATTGTGGACGGGCTCTGCTATGATGCCACGGACGAAATGAACTTCTTCTGTGCCCACCGTTACGACCCCGAAGACATGGCCAACAATGCTTGGGTCCGTCGTACCGCATCATGGCTCGGCTGTTACTTTGCCACTGCTCTGGGAGGAAACCCCGAACACTTCCAGGCACAAGCCGAGCGAGTTCTCCAACGCCTCCAACTCATTCACGACGGTTCGCACCAAATCCCGCGTCTGGCCTTGCGGGCCGACCTCACGCCAAGCATGTCCAACCTACGCATTGAACCATGGCATTCGGACAGCCCGGTCCGAGTCACCGCAACCGACATCGTTGGTGGGTCCTATTCCGAACAATTCCGTTCCTCCCGTTTCATCGGTATGGTAGCCGGTATCAAGTAATCACATGTCCGTCACTGAAACAATCCGAGTACGCACCCAGACCAAAGCCGAATTGCGTAAGCACATTCGCGGTGTGGCCAACGACATTGCCAACGGTCGCATGGACCGTGGAGGCATGGCGGGTGCGTTCTGGGCCGGTTTCGGACACAGCTTTTTCACCTCCATCCACAAAGCCTTCCTACTCAAATCAGCGGGCGGCAAAGACGAACTCGGCAACAAGTGGAAACCGCTTGCACCCTCAACCATTGCCGCTCGTGTACACAAAGCCACTGGACACGCAGGTTCCGGACGTGGCCTACTCACCGAATCACAAGACAGAGTTTGGAAAGGAATCTACGCTTCACACCTATCGAAACTAATTGCTCGTGGCGTTGCTCTTCCGCAGGCCAAGTCGCTGGCCGCCAGATTAGCATGGGCTATTCTCAAGTCACGCGGAGCCAAAACTATCCTGGAGGCATACGGCAATCGTCGAGTGCCTATCCTAATAGACTCGCACAAACTTGAAAAAAGCCTGCGATCTGGTATACTGTCAGCAGACCGCTACGAACCTCCTGCCGGACAGATTTTCCGCACTTCCGGCAGGAGTGTCGTAGCTGGTACTGATGTTCCCTACGCCAAGCACGTACACAAGCACCGCAAAATCTGGCCCCAACACGTAGCCCTGTGGACCACGCGAGCCGTGAGGGCTGGAGTAGAACACGCCGTCAAGTATGCTGGAAGGAACTTGTAATGAGTGTATCCGCCCTACTACGTGGTATCCACGGTACCCTCGTTGACGACACGTCCCTCGATCAGCAGACTGTGGGCGTCCACGAAAACGGCCAGCCCCCGATAGCCTTCCCTACACACTACGCTGCAATCCACCTGATCACTTGGCGGCCCCATTCTCCTCCAGTAGACACGGGACTTTACGAAAAGTACGACATCGCCGTCACCGTAACTCGCCGGATACCCGCCGTACGTCCCGGCAAATCAATGACTGACTTCTTCCTGACCCAAATCACTGGCATGGAGGAAGTGGTCCGCGAGATCAACGTTGCCATCGACAAAAACTACGACCTTATCAAACGGGCCAGCCTCAACCTGCACAACGATCGGGATTGGATTTTTGAACCGCTGAGGTGGGCAGGAACGACAAGCCCTGAAGTGCGGGACGCAAACTGGTTGTGGTCCACCGCGAAAGAGAACCAAGCATGTCTCGTTTGCACCAGTACCTTTGTTGGTGCTGGGCGTGACATGAGAGAGGATTATGAGGAGTGACAGCAATGTCCACAAAGCTGAAACCGTTCCGTTGTGAGAAGTCCGGTTGCCCCAACCTGCCGTTCTACTCTAACCTGGTCAAGCCGGTCTGTCCACACTGCGACAGCGGAGAATCTGTTACCAAACTTGCGGTGATCCACTGGCTTTCGCCCGACCCTTCAGGCGACCAAATGACCGCCGAAGGTGTCCGTGTATCCATCGCGTGCGGAGTCACCAAGTATCACCACGCCACTGACAACCCGGCCTTGGCTACCTGCCACGAGTGTGTGCAAAACTACACTTCCTTCCAGGAAAAGGAAGCTGAAGAAGTCGTCCCAATGACGGTCGAGAGCCCGCTGGCCAAAGTCTAGCTCACCACCCTCCGTGTCCCGATTTATGATGTCTACTTTTGGAGTCTAAGCATGACCCATTCATACGCATTCGCCGCTGGAGCTTACCGTGCTACGTGGAACGCACTAGCTCTAGGCCAAGCCGAAGACGGCATTCACTTTGAAACGTCCGTCGACTGTGAGGCCGTCGTAGGCGACAACCTTGGTTCCACGGTCCAAGACTTGATATACCGAGGTGTCTCAGTTTACATCTCGGGCATGTTCATTGAACCCGGTGCCGCTGGCTTACTCGCACCCGCAGGCAAAAAGCCGCACTGGCCTTGGAGTGCTACTTTCGGTAAAGTCGATGTGGTTGGACTTTTGGCAACCACAGGAGGAGTGGCCGAGCCTCTTGTCCTGACAGCCGTCAGCGGTTCGTCCGCCTATTACACGTCGATCACGGCGGCTAACACCGTCCTCGCACCGAACTCCCCCGTCGATCAATGGTTAGGCGTACACGCTCACAAGATTCCACTCCGTTTCCAGATACTGCCTGGTGGTTCACTTGACGCCGAGATCATGTTTTCTGTCGTAGTTCCGAGCTAGCCAAATGTGAGTACTATGGCCTCTGACGAAACCATACTACGAATCCAACTGGAAGAAACCGGCAGTACCGATACTGTCGAGCCAGGGCATCGAATTGCAAAATTCGAGGAACCCGGCAAGGGACAACTTGTATCCGCTGAGCCTCAACGGACTGAGGTCCAGCGGTACGAGTTTCCTTTGGTGACTCCCGCCGATCTTCCCGACAGGGATGACGACATTATTGAGGGCGAGTACACCGTCAAGTCTACACCTGAACCACTCACGCCTCCACCCCGTTCTCGACTCACTACAGAAGCACTGATACAAGATGACCTAACCGATACCGACGTCGACGTCGACGTTGACAACGACAACCCTCAGACAGTAGCCTCGATAGACTTGTCCGAGCTAACCAGCCTCGCCGAAGATTTGGTTGGCAGCAACGACGAAATCGTAGACCGTCTGGATGAGGTAGTCTCAGGTCTTGCTACCCTCACCAAGACTGTCGACTCTGCCTCCTCTTCTGGAAAGGAAAGGGCAGAAGAAACCGCTACAGGCAACACCGACGATGCTGGCGTTATCGTTCCTGAGGTTGTTCCTGAGGGCCTATTCGATCAGTTCAAAGCAGCCTTCAGCAACCTGTTCAAAGGTCTCGGCCCCAAACTTGGGAAGCAAGGACTCCAAAGTATCGGCCCTTCCGTAGGTGCCGCCGTAGGTGCCTCTACCGGATCAGGTGTAGCGGGAGCAGCGGCAGGAACGGGAGCAGGTCTGGCAGCATCCGCTCTAGCAGGTCTCGGACCGGCCGGTCTTGCCATAGGTGGAGTTACCCTAGCAGCCAGCGGCACGGCCAAAGCCCTCCTGGAAGTGACTGAGAGACTCGAAGACTTCGGCTCAAGTTTAGCCGACAGCATCGAACCTTTCTCTCCAGACGTTGCCCACGCCAAAGCTGTCGGCCGTTCCCAAGAGATTGCGATGCTGCTGGCCAGGACTGAAACCCTTGGCAAGTCCCTTGGCGAAATGACTCGGTTGCAGCACGACATCCGTGACAGCATGGAGAGGCTCAACACGGCCATGGGTGAAGTCACCGTCCCCATCCTCAACGAAATCCTGCGTACCGTTGACAACTACGCAAATGGTGCCGAGGTAGTCGCTAATGCCGGTGTTGACCTAATGGAGAAGTACTTCGGAGATAGCTCCAGAGCCGCAGCATTTCTGCTTGGCCAAACAATGCCAGAAGTGCTCAAGTACCTCCGCATAATAAGCAAAATAGGCAACGTACTAGGTATGCTGAATGGCGGTGACGGTACCGGCTGGGGAAACCCAAGTCTAAAAGGCAGTTTCTTGGACCCAAGCCTACGTGGCGTAACACCGGCACCATACCCTAGAGTGAATACACCAACAGGCTAGAATCATGCCTTCAACGATAGACTCCGCAGCAACCGTCAAGTACAACGGCGTCACATTTCCGACGTCGAGTCGTGTGAAGGTACGTGGTACGCCTATCTACGACAGTTCTGGCCGTACGGTAAAGTACACCCGCTACCACGTCTCCGTCGACTGCATTTTCGCACAAGACGAATTCCCACAATCCATCACTTCCGCCTACGGGTTACCCCGTGGCTTAGTCGAACTCACCGAGTCGACCGGACGTATCGACGAAGGCTTTGAAGACATACGAAAACTCCTCACCGAACCCGGCCGCAAACTCACCTTGACCTGGACCGCAGCCGGAAGAGACTTTGAGATTACCACGGAGATGTGTGTCGACTTCGGACCCAAGCCTTCCCTCGATCTTGCCGAACCGATTGCGACCACAAGAGCGATCCACGTCGCTTGGTCTTGCGATGCCACCGTCTGCGACTACTACGACAACCCTGCCACGGGTGTCCGAGAAATTGGTCAGGGTCCCAACCCTTGGGGCGAATGGAATTACTCCATCGACTACAGTTTCACGCCAGACGGTCTGACCATCAAAACGATCACTGGAGTCGTAGAAGCCCGTGTGTACAAAAACGGTCCAGGCGATTCACACGAAGACGGTGAGTGGATCAACAACACGGCCGAAAGCTTCCTCGATACCCTCGTGTTCCCTCTTCACGACCGTTTTAGTCGTTCCCAAAACTACCACATCAGCCAGGACAAACGCTTCCTCAACTACGTAATCACCGACACCGAAATCGCATCCGACAACCCCTACTATCCCGGATGCCTCAGGATGGACGTCAATTATCGAGTCAGCGGCGGCCTAATGTTCGGACCAAACTTTTCTGACATGAAGGCAGCAAATGGCGGCAGGTGGAAAGTGTCTCTCAACGGTTCCATCTCTGTTGCACCTGGCGAACCACGTTCCACCGCCTGGATGGCTTTCAAAACGATCCTTGCGAGTCGTCTTGAAGCAGTGCGATACGCTACCCAAGTCAACGGAAAACCTGGTTTCATCCTTGTCCCGATCGACATCGATCTGGAAGAAGAAATCTTCGGCCGCACAATCCACTTCAACACGTCCTGGGTTTTGTGTTCCAGTCTGGCCACCCTACTAGCCGGTTCCGGGATGTGGGCACCGATACCCGGCGACTGGAACACGTGGAAGACAAACGCCTCAATCCAAGCAGTGCATAGCACCCGTGGTGTACGGAACGCGGTACACCCCGCCTCCGTGGACGTGATCTGCAACTTCAATCATGGCACACCCCGATTCACCGCTGAGGAGACCCTGGCCGGTAAGGATGAAGAGGATTACGGAGAACCAATCTTCCAGTGCCCGTCAGAAGAATACAGCTTTCTGGCCTATGACTCCTACACCCAGATCGAACAGGCCGGTGGTGTCATTGCCCCAGTCAAACTGGGCGGTTACGCTACGGGTGCCCCGACCCTCAGCCCCAACGAAATGTCGGCACCTATAGACTACGGAACCTCCCAGTCTGAAGAGCCGGACAAAGCCATCGTCCAGAAACGGACCGTAGGTAAGTGGACTCTGTCTTTTGAGGGCTTCATTGTCCGTGTCGGATACCCGATCACGGAAGAAGACCTCCCAACCGTGACAACCGTAGGCGGTCTACCCGCTATCCGTCAGGCAGGAAGTTGGTCCTTTCCATCTCCAGCCCAAGACCTACTAGGCGACTGCCCGGTATACACCATGACTTGGAGACACCTATACCTGGTTGAAACACCTAACAAGGCCGACATTGTGATCGAGAACGAACCGATAACCTATCCGATAGTCGGCCTGCCTCAACCCGAAGAGTGATTACCCCTTACCCCTTACCTATTACCCATTACCCATTACCCATTACCCACAAGGTGAAACCATGCCGCCTATCGAACTTACCCCTGCGTCGCTCGAATTCTCTCTTCCCAGCGGAGAGACTTTCACCGTCGAGTTGATCGAGTTCAAACTCCTTCTCGAAGAGTACATCGGCGACAAGACCGAATTCAAACACTACGGCCCCGACGTCATCAACATGGTCAAGCAAGAGTACGGCCACGACATCACTCAGACCCAAGCCTGGCTCATGATCAAGGCCATTGAACCGCTGTGGGACGACCTCAAAAAAAAAGCCGCATCCATGCGGACGTCGCCTACGCCTACAATCTGAATCCATTCGACCTAACCCAAACCCAACTACTCCTACTCCACGCACATATCCCAAGGGTCCAAGCAGTCGAGGAACTACACCACCGAAGCCTTCAGTCGCAGTTGACTCCAGAACGAGCCTATGGTATAGTGCTGCAAGCCACGCAAGACAAAGAAGCGGCCCAATCCGCTCACGACCAAGTACTCCAGTCCATCGCCCTTAGAGTTCCGCGAGACCAATGATGAAACTCACAGGCAAGCCAGTAACGGCCGACTACGTACCGCAGGCATATTACGGTCAACTCTACCCGTTGATCTCGATGCCGATATTCTCGCTGCACGTAGTGACAACCATGCTCTGTGATCCCCGAGTGGTGTTTGGTCTCTTGATGATCAAAGGGCCGTTGATATCCAAATCCAAGTTCTTCGTTGACTGCGACAATTCCGAAGCGAAAGAGTATATCAAGGACAACCTTACTCGTTTCTGGAGAGGAGGGGCAATGCGTGCCCTCAAAGCCATCGAGTGGGGCTACTCCTGTTCCGAAGTTCTCTACGCCAAGGAAAACGGCAAGGTGATGTTCGTTGGTCTAAAAGACCTACATCCCCTTGACTGCAAACTGATCACCCTAGAAGGCGAACCCTTCGCAGCCAAAATCCGCAACGTTCCCTCCAGCAACAGGTCCGATGCGTTCAAAAGACAGGTCACACTCCAAGGCCCCAAGTTTTTCTGGCACGTCCACAATCGAGACAGGCATCCATACTATGGCCAGTCCCGACTCCACGGCTGCTATCAACCCTGGATCGAAAAGTGGATGCCGGGTGCGTTCCGCGACAGCCGTAAACTCTTCTTCTACAAGTACGCCTTTGCTGGTCCTACCGTCCGCCACCCACCCGGCATGGTCAACACCGAGGTAGCTGGCGTACAACGACCCGCAAAAGACCTAGCCCGCGAAATCGGAGAGAAGTCTCGCAACGGTGCCGTAGTCACCATGCCCAACGACGTGGACCCCAACGGAAATCCCCTCTGGTCCCTTGAACCTGCTTCCGTCATGGCGGCACCTCCCGGCCTGATGGAGTATGGCCACGACCTGGATGACGAAATCTGGGAAGGAATGGGAGTACCTCCAGAAGTCGGCCGGGCCGAAGGTACCGGTGCTTACGCCGGACGTCGCGTACCGCTCGATGCCTTCTTCTCCATTCTCCAAGAAATCGTGTACTGGATGTCCTTCGACTTCAAAAACCAAATCATGCAAAACCTGATGGACGTCTACTATCCCGACGTTGCTTTCGATATCGTCCCGTTCCCGCTGCTGAAACCGGAACAAGAAGAAGAGTCGCCCGAAGAGCAAATGGAAGACGACGACGAATCCTCAGTCGCTTCCTTCCAGGAAGACGACAACTCAGCCATACTCATATCGAATTCACCACCCGCAGGTTACGCTCCTCGATACTCTATCGCCCAGTAGAGGAATCCCATGCCGGTCAAAAGAATGAAAAGTGTGAGGTGGGGACGTGTCCGCGAGATCAGTCACGTCAAATCGGTTCGCTCCTCTGCCTTCAAAGCCTTACCCAATCGACTCAAGCACCTCTCCGCTTGGAGACGGATGCACATGCAATCCGGTGGACATGCTTCGGTCCGTGGATACGGTACGGTCAAAAAGGTTCGGCCGTCCAGCAACCTCCGTCTTCGAGGTTCGGCCGGTTCCAAGTTTGGTTACCTTGACAAGAAAGGACTGTAGCCGTGTGTTCTAGCTACAAGAAGAAACCCCGTGCCAAAACCTACCGTCCCAAACGCAAGCGGTTCTACCGCCTCCGCAACAAGCGGCGACGCTAACAACGTCGTGCAACCACTTTAACAACCCGAATTGAAATCACGTTTTTAGGGTGATGGGTGCGGCTGACGATCCACCCCCCGGTGGACCTAGACCCCCCATAGGGGTTAAATATATTTATTAGTGTATATACACTACTACACATACATACACCGTAGGTGTGCCGCACCCGCCATCCAAAAAACGTGATTTCAATTCGGGTTATAACTCCGCCTGCACACACTAACAAGCACCCCCGCACACTCTCACTGTAGCCCTCCACAAATCCGGCCTTCGCCATGATCGTAGAAACATTCATAGAGCTTGCCGGGAAACCATGTCTCGACCCCAAATCACTTGCCGAGCAAGCCGTCAAAAACGGGTTACCCGTCGACCACTGGCATGGGTTGCCCAACAGTTTCTACTCTGCCCTGGGCCGCAATCCCGGATACGCCTACCTCCTTCTTGACAAGGCATCCCTCGATTCGCTCAACCTCAAAACCGGACTCACCCTCAAGTTTTCCTGGGCCGAAGAAGGGAATGCGGCGACCACCGTAAATATCTACGGCCTCCGTCTCCTTCGAGCAACAGCCCTGTATGCGGGCGGCGGTGAAGCCGACGATACCACACCGTTCCTCTGTCTTTTTGTCGATGCCCGAGCCGAGCAAATCTTCTCTACTATCAACGATCAGTACAACGTCCGCTGTCCCACCCACCCTACAACCGCAGACGCCTACTACCACGACACCCTAAACAGCGGTTCCAAGTGGACTTGGCAAACGCTACTGAACGACATCTGGTCAAACCTCCCGACCTCTGTCGGTACTCCCCAACTGGACGGGGCCTTCACTTGGACCGAACAGCCCGAGGCATTCCGGTTCCTGGGCATGTCTGCATGGGACGCTTACAACACTGTACTCGGATCAATAGTCCACGACATTTGGTACGACCCCACCACTTCCGGCGGCGAGTACCCAATCCACGACATGCGGGGCGAAGACCTGGCCTTCGTAAATCTAGAGGCCAACCCCGACGATCTGATACATTATGCCATGCCGTACAACTACGGCTTGGACACATTCCTTCCAGAAAAGTTGGAAGTCTTCTTCCCTCGCGTAGATGACGAACACGGTTCTGAGAATGACGCATTCAAGGAGGCTACCCATAACTGGATAACTGAAGCCGTGTACGGAGTAGAAGTAAACACCAACGCACAACACACGCTCACAGGAACCAAGCTTGCCGTCTGGAACAACCACCCCGCCGAATACGACTACTCGGCCACTACTCCCGACAACGCCGCCGACCTTGCAGACATTGCGGCGGACATTGCAGACTCCTACAATTCCCGCATCCAACGCATGTCGAGTCTATACCATGTCCGAGCGGGACTTCACACCGACGTCCTACCTGGACCTCGTGTCAACGCTATCCGGTGGGCCGATACTGGCGATCAGTATGGCATGACTACCGAACTCTTCGGCCGACAATCCTCTCTCATCGCATCGGTTCACACTGCCGGTGTAACGGGCATTGCTCTAACCCAACTTGTCAACGACCCGCCGCGATCCGTACAACAATTGTTCAACTTCAACGAGACGATATTCGGTCCTGACTTTGCACGCAAAACCTACCCGGTCTATCCACGCCATCTCCAACTGGTACGTAATGTCGACACCAACATAACGGAGACAAACGATTGGATGCTGTCCGGCAAAATATGCCGCATCAGTCCTGAGGGCGTTTACACCGATGGCGACAGTTGTTGGCTTCGACCCATCGACAGCCCATCGGCTGCCTTCTCCAACGACCTGGACGACGAGTTCTACTTCATGGGGAAACAAGTCGGGCGTGCCACAACCGGTTCCCCTTCTTCCAACCGTCCCGTATACGTAATCAATCTTCGCCCATGCTAAGGAGGCTTTACCATGACCTTCAGACACATGGACGTACTGGACGACCCTCTTCTCTGCTGTTGTTCGTGCTTGATATTCGCCGACGACTTCAACCGGACCGATTCCCCATACCTGGGCGATGACTGGGTGGAAGCGGCTGGGGTGTGGTCCATCGCATCTAACACGTTGGAGGAAGATGGGACCGCCGACGCCAAGGCCATCTGCCAAGTACGCACCACTACCGAGGAACAATCCATCTCAGTCGAACTGGCCAACAGACAAGACGAAGTAGCCTACGGAATCATAGCCAACTACAAGGACGGCACACACTACTTCCATTGCGAAGTCGAATGGGACGGTCTCGGGTTCGTGGAAATCCGCCTCTACGACGTGAACACTTTGTTGGTTGACCCACCAGACGTCATCGACGAAGCGATTGCGGCGGACGGTATCCAGGTCTGCATAACCGAGGACAGTTTCACGGTCACCGTGGGTGAAGCCACGGCCTACGCTTGCATCAGCGGCCTCTACGAAGACGGGTTCTATTCCGGGCTGTACAACGGCACGGCGGAACAAGCCAACTTTGACAACTACTACCTGGAAAATTACGAGGGCAGTGACGCAAACGTTCCGGACTACCCCAGTGGCTACGTATGCTGTATCAAGCAATGCCGTTGTTACGAAGACGGCGACATCTTTTGCATCCCTCGTGAACTTGTACTGACGTTCATCGCAACCGCTGGTTGTGAAGACGAGTTGAACGACGTAACCGTCAACCTATCCTACGACATTGTAGAGGGCTGTTGGAAGGGGGCATCGGACGACCCGTCTTGCATGTACGGCACCGGTCCCCCACTTTACGATTCCGCCAACATTATGTGGAAGCTGTATTGTTACGGTGACCCAAACGGCACAGAGACTTCCGCCTTTTGGCTGACGTCGGACCACGACGATGGCTCAACGGTGGAAGATGACTGTATGCAGTTTGACTACGGCGAACTCACCTACACTTGCGATCCCTTCAGTATCACATTCCCTACAAAAGTGGTGCCGTCGCACGAGCCAGGTTTTGATCCTGAACGATGCGGCTGCTGCGATCAGACAGAAGGTGGAACATGGATAGCAGTAGTAACCCCAGCAGCAGCCTGATCGAGTGCAAAGACTGTCAACTGCCAACATCCGGCAAGCGGGGTTACCCTTGTCCCCGGCTTGGTTGCAGAATGAATCCGCACTGGTGCAAACTCTACACCACAAACCCAAAGTTCACCGACGCATGGGACAGAGGGACCGGACCGGGCCAGCATGAACAAAAACTAGCACAAGCCGTGTCGCCACAAGACATGCCGCCACTGCACGAACAAGTCAGCAACTTTCTGAAGAGCATGCAAGTGTTCGTCGCTGACGGTATGCGGATCGTAGACCAAAAAACCTACGACGCCCGGCTGGAGACTTGCAAGGCCTGCCGCTTCTTTTCCAGAGAGAGGGGCCGGTGTAGAAAGTGTGGGTGTGCAGCGAAATACAAAGCACGCGGAAGAGTCTGGACCTGCCCGATGGGTTACTGGCCGCCCATCCCCCAATCCTCTTGCTCGGCAAAGCCTTCTTCGGGCTGACCGGTCTGTCCGTGATCACGGTGTCGAGGCTTTGATACCTTGACCCCGACAGACCCGTTCCGTTTCCACTCTGCCACCTGTGCGGCTTGTTCTTCGTCGGCTTCAAGTTTCTTCAAGCCCCGCAATGCTTTCCCGTTGTACCCGTTCGCAATCTCGCCCGATTTGGTGTACCGCCGAGACTTCAGCAAGGGTACACCTTCTTTCGGTATCAGGCTGCCAGAGTTGTAGTGGCTTCTGTAGTAGCTCATTAGCCTGGAGCGGGGATGGTTCTTCACACGTTTGGATTCAGGGAACTCAGAAACCAAGATGCGGGCTAACTGCTCATCCGTCATACGAGCATGCTTGGGAATCGTCTCGTTAGCAATGAAGAGCAACTGGACGAACCGGCAAATTCCCATGGACGTGGTCTGCCCGTAGCTCTTGTGGATATCATCGGCCGTAGACAAGTCTGGATCAACGCGGATCGAGAAAGAACCACGCGGCCTTTCCATTCGCCGGACCACACCGGGGAGTAATTGTTCCTGCCGCTTCCTTCCAGAAAGGTCGGCAATGTCAACAAACGGGAGTTCCACCAGGTCCGTGTCATCGAGTTGTTGGGGTTGGGTATCCATGCAACCACTCTACCACGATAATCTGTTTTGGCAACTCTTCCCCACCATTGGGTGGCAGTGTTTATACCCTATCACCGATCACTGATCACTGATCACCGATCGACACCGATCCCCTGGACCCTGGACCCTGGACCCTGGACCCCGATCCCCTGGACCGTCGATTAGCGGGCGACCCGTCAGCAATAGCGGGGTGCCTACCCCCCCCATTGTACGTACGCTGCCAGGTGCCACCTGGGGTGTTTCCGGTTGCGATCCACCGATCCCGTCTGGGGCGGTTCTGACACGGTTCCCCGCGATGGTACGCCAGCCTGTTAGTGGTTTGCGGACGAAACTAGGTGTCAGAATCGAACCCGTCAGGGGCGATTCTGGGCAATCCTGGGGCATGTTAAACTGGGTAACCTACCCCGCTAGATCGGGTGGGGTTGACATAGAATGCCCGATTTGATCTAATTGCCAATACTGGCGTTGAACGTTAACGCCAACTACGGGCTATCGGGCGACCGACCGTTGCGAAATGGACGGGAACCCACGGGAATGCCAGTAGGCGACAGAATCACCGGTCCAGTCGATTAGCGGGATTGGATCGGGGCGTGTGGCGGGTGTCCGGTTGTGGGAAACACAACCCAACCGTTGCGGGGAACCGTGGCGGGGAACCGATAACAGGGGGCATTTACGCTAGACAGCGGCATCCGGTGGCCAGAATAGGTCAACGATTGACAACGGGTCAATCCGACAGAATACCGGGGGCCACACGTTACGGGTCGTAAACAATTTGGATAACGTGAACCGTGCAATCCGGGTGAATGCCATCACCACCGCACTAGCAATGCCGATCACGCAATTGGCTACCGATTACTGAATCGGTTACGGTCAATTGTGTTGATGCGGGTTTCCGTTGCTATATCTAACGTGATGGCATCGGGGAATTGACCCCGCCGAATCCCACCCGTACGGTTCCGTAAAAAACAGCCCAATAATCACCGATAGCCCGATCACGTCCACCGTTGCGAAACTGGCGGATTAGATCGGGTATCGGTGTTTCATTCTATCCCCTATTCACGCAATTAGGGGAAACACACCATGCGTAGAATGACACCCGAACAAACGGAAATTGCAGTCACTAAATACGAAAAACGAAAAAAAGCGACCGGGTACGGTTTGAAACGCAAAACAATCAAACCGTTTAACATTCACCACAAGCACAAACCTGGTGGTTGTACAGCGACTATCGATTGTGGGGCATTAGGCAAATTGACGCCTAATGAACTGCGATTGGCAGTTGCAAACAAAAAAGCGGAAAATTGACCCGATAGTCAATTCACTAGGGGATAGAATGAAACACCGATACGGTGGTTATAGGGTAAAGCTATCATCCCCCCGTACTGGAGGGATTACCATGGAGATTACGCTTTCCGAGTTGCGAGACCATCTAGACCGTATGGAAATGTGGTTGAGCGACGGTGACGAAACGTGGATTGGCATATTCCAAAATATGGACAAGGCCGATTCAAGAGCGGGCAACATAGTAGCTTTTCCTTTCAAGGAGAGGTACTACAATCAAGTCGTGGTCGGCATAACAATGGCACCCGAAATGCCCAAGCTCGGTATCGATTGGCGATACATCATGATTGCCAAAGTCAGGGAACCGATTGAAGCGATTGAGGCGGTGTTTGGTGCGGACATGGCTACCATGTTAAAGGAGGCCAAGTCCGATGATGCTTGAAGTGGTCGACGACCAAGGCTGCCATTGGCACGCATTCCACATCTCAACGCTCGTTTCCCGCACGGTACAGTGCGACGTTTGCGGCAAGCGACTGAAAAACGGCTGGTGTTGTGGAAACACTACACTATGCGGCGAGCATTTCTTGGCTCATCGCAACCCGTCCCGGCCAATTCCCGCCTGTGGCGAAGTGGTGTACGCTACTGCAATCACCTGGAAACAAAAGGACCGTGCGGTACGAGACGGCATGACTGTCGAAGAGGCATTTTCAAACTTTACGTGACCCTGAACCTTAACCGGGGGATGGTAGCTTTACCCTAATTATGGGCTGGGAACCGTGGGGGTGTTTTTAACACCTACCAAAGGAAACCTATCATGGCTAAGTCCACGAAAAGTACTGCTTCCAAAACCCGTAAGCCCGCCACGAAGTCTCGCAAGCCCGCTGGTCGGAAAATCAGCACTGCTGCTGCCGCTAAGGCTGCGAAGTCTTCCAAACCCGCTGCGAAGTCCTCCAAGTCAGTCGCTGGTCGAAAACTCAGTGCCGCAGAGGCACAGTTGTTCGACGAACTGCTCAAGAAGGAAGAAGAGCGGAAAGAGGCGGCCAAACTGGAACAGACGATGAAGGAAAGGGAAAAGGAATTCGCGGCCCTCAAACCCGACTATCCTGAAAAGGAGAGGCGTGCGTTGTGGGATTCTGCGACTCCCGGAACCGTCGTGCAGGTATGGCACCCGTTTGAAGGCATCCTACGATGCCTGATCACGGATGATGAGCCGGAGTTGGCTAAGAGGACCACCGACAAGCAGAAGAAAGGTGATCTGATCAACGAGAGAAAGGCTGTCTTCTACGACAAGCCGTTGGTAAACCGACTCAACTCTTCGATCCCTGTCAACGCCGGTTACATTTTCCTTGGCGACATCGTCAAGGTTGGTGGGAAGATTAAGTTTCCCGCCGTCAAGTAGCTCGTTCAAGACCACGTAGTACAACACGTTCTATACCAACTTTCAACACCCCCACGGCCCCCAGCCCATTACCCTAACTAGGAGGCTGTATCATGGCACTGTTGTCGGCGAAGAAGAGTAAGTCCACCAAAAGCAAGACCGGTCACGTTTTGACCCTGGTACTGGAGTGTGACCCGATCGGTCAGCCCAGTGCATCTGGCAAAACGATGGTGGTCGCATCAACGAAGGGCAACGTCCAAACGGACGTCAAGGTTGATGGTCAGCAAGTGACCGTGGGCGTTAACGCCTACTACTACCCGCTCAAACGTAACGGTTAGACAACGTGTTGTACGTTGTGTTCCCCTCTAGCCCGGTACGACGTTGTATCGGGTTAGGGGTTTTTCTTTTTCCTGGAGGATAAGACATGGCGGACTTGGACGAATTAGTGCAGAGGTTACTGAAGGAAGTTCGGGATTCAGAAACCCCGATCACCAATCCTCGTGATCGTCTGTTGGCTTTTGCGACCGCAGACGTTCTCAACTCCGGTGTGGTAAGTTACATCACTGGTGTCTTGGCTACACTGAAACACCTTGGACAACGCATGAAGTACGAAAAACTGTACGAGATATGCGGGTTGTCCATGATCCCAAACTCTGACGACATAATGGTGATGATTCTCGATGCCGAGTGTCACGACGTAATCGACGAACTGCCGGACTCGATCACGAGTAGGCTCCGCAAAAACTGTGTTCGGCCTTTTGCCGAATGCAACAATTGTGAGTACAAGGACACCTGCGACATCTGGGTTTAGGAGTTGGTTGTTCTACACCAAAACACCCCGGCTCACAACCGGGGTTCTTTTTCTTTTCCTAACACGCAAGGAGTAATACCATGGCGATTGAACATGCTGAAGTCCGTAAGCAGTTAGAGGAAATCCACGGCCAAGTCTGGACGACCCATGAGATGATGGAAGACTTCCAAGCCCTTGGCTTCCAGGCCCCCTATGTCCTCGTCGAACGGCGAAGCGACAAGGTACGCGGACTCCTCCAGTTCCAACACTCTCCCCGTTTCTACTTCAATTTTAAGGAGTCTACGTGATGCAGCCGGAACCCCTGACACTACTCCACTACCAAGTAATGTACCGTGAGGACCATGACCGCGTGCCGAGAAGGTACATGTCCCCCACACAAGACGGCTCTCAGGCCGTTGCCAACGCTCGCACACTCGGCAGTATCCACGGCCGTATTGTCTGGATTGAGGTGGTTCGTATCACAACACCTTCTTCCCTTGAACACTACTTGTTAGACGAGGAGAACAATGATGCTGAAGGGGACACCCAAGCGGTCCAAGGCACGGAAGGGCGGACCCAAGCCACGGAAAGCACGACCGAAGGACGAACGGAACCCCCCGCCGAAGCCTGACCCAAGAAAGGCTAAGCCGAAGGCAAAGAAGACGGCTATCGAAGAACCGAAACCCGAAATCCTCAACCTCAGAGAGTATCTCAGCAATGCTCCGAAAGCGAGTACTGCTGACAAGGTCCGCTTCAAGGAAGGCCGTCCTTCGGGTACCCCTGACAACGCTATCACCAGGCGACTCTTGCAAGACGGTAGCCCGTACGGTCTGGGGCACACCGAACGAGTTGGTCGCTACATCAAAAGCCTCCGCCGAGCGAAGATAAAGGGCGGATTCATAGAACTGACCGAGTCTCAGTATACGTTCCTGTGCAACGTACTGGCTATCGTTCTGCCAGAGTACGACGCAGGTTTCAACACGGATTCGTTCCTGCACTGTTGTGGAGCGAAAGCCCCTAAATAGGAGAGACCCATGTCGTTGATCCCGAGTGCGTCTGAGGGTCTTTGTTCATTGAACAAACTCAAAAGGATGAAGAACCCATCGGCCACCAAGACGTGGCAACCGGTGTCACACTACTTTGTCCTCAAGACTGTACTTGACTGCCTGCGAAAACGTAAGGTCGAAGTCGAGGACTCATGGCACACGACTGCCTGTGATGACACACGCTACTTCGGGCTGTTGCATCTGAAGTATGGCGAAGCGGATACCGAGTACAAGACCTGCGTCGGTATACGCAATTCCCTGGACAAGAAGTTTGCGGTTGGTCTGGCTTGGGGAAGCCAAGTGATCGTCTGCTCCAACCTGATGTTTGTGGGTGAGGTTGTCGTCGGAAGAAGACACACACCCGGCATCACGGAAGACCTCCCTTTGCGGGTGAACCTTGGGATGGATCAGTTGTTCGCATTCGGTGACACTCAGAAAGACCGAATCGAGTGGCTGCGTTCTGTCGAGTTCCTCAGAGACTACCCAGGCATTGATCACATCTTGATCCAGGCCATGGACAAGGGACTGATAAGCAGTTCCATGATCGGCAGAGTCCTGGCCAAGTGGCGAGAATCCGACGAGCCCGAGGGGTCGATGTGGGAACTCCTCAACGCATTCACTTACACCTTGCGGGGCTCGGTGCGTACTGACAACCTCATTAACCGAACAATACGACTACAGGAAGAAGTCCTCCTGCCGTATTGTGATACCATTGGATAGCACGCCATGGCAAAGATCGTTCTACCAAGTTTTAACGTTAACGGAGTCGTTGCACGAAGTGGTTACAAGTCACCCTGGAAGAGTCACAGACAACGGTGGTGCCATTGTCAGGACTGTCGCCTCGGAAAGATTGCCCACAACCACTGCCTGCTATTCTGTGACCCTCCTACATTCCCGTTCGAGGTGCTATTCATCGGTGAAGCACCTGGGCGGGAAGAGGATAATCTGGGGGTACCCTTTGTTGGACCAGCCGGTTCTGTGCTTAGAGCGATGGTGGAAGAAACCTTTACCCACGTCGACAAGTACAGCTACGGGTTCGCCAACGTGATGGGCTGTAGACCGATCACTCCGGGTGAGGGTCACAACTTCCGTCAGCCCTTCCTGGACGAAGTAATGGCGTGCCACCCCCGTATCCTCAACCTCTACAACCTACTCCGCCCGGAGTTGCGTCTGGTGGTTCTGCTCGGCAAGGTCGCACAGGAGTCCCCAATAGGACGCCGCATTGCGTGCGATGCTGACGAAGGCTTATCAGTATGTGACTTGTGGCATCCGTCCTACATCAAACGGAATGGAGGTGTAGGTTCAAACACTTACTGCATTGCTCACGACAAACTGGTTGATGCGTTGTGTCAGGCTCTGCACAGAAAGGACCGAAATGCCGGTAAAAAAACGTTCCCCTTCAAAACGGCCGTCCACCGCCCCCAGCAAACCAAAACCAAAACCCAAGGCAAAGGCAAAACCCAAACCAAAACCAAAGCCAAAACCCAAACCAAAGCCAAAACCAAAACCAAAGGCGAAGCCAAAGCGTAAAATCTGGGGTAAGTCCGACCCCGTTTGGGACTTGTACAGAGACGGACTGACACAGTCGTCCATAAAGAAGTTCCTTACCTGCCCTGAACAATTCAGGGTATCAGTCGTTGAGGGTTGGCGTACGAAAGCGGTTCGTCAACCACTCGTACTTGGCAGCATGTTTCACGACTGCCTTGACATACTCCACAACGACATGCTGTTCGTACCGTGGAAGAAGGACGAAAAGGCAATACGCATTGCCGCCAAAAAGGCCGTGTCGTTCCACGTTACGAGGGAGCGGCCTATGTCCTTGACGAACAAACAACGTCACGTCTGGGACATGTGCGAGGGTTTGTGCGTCGTCCTGCTCAGTCACTATCTGGCATACTGGGCGGAGATGGACAGCAAAGAGTCTGAGTTGATAGAGGCTGAGGGTGTCTTCGATATCGACCTCGCAGGAGTACGGTTTCGCGGGAGGGTTGACCAACTGCGATCCTTTCCAGAAGGATGGAGCGTCTGGGATACCAAACTCAAAAGCAAGATCAACGAGATGGATATTACCAACAGCATGTATTTCAATTTCCAACTTGCAGCGTATACCCACGCTATGCAGGTACTGCACGCTTGCCCCATCACCTCCTACGGTTTCGACGTTGTACGCATGCCAGGTTCAAAGCCCCACGTTGGGGAATCCATTCCAGAATACTGTGCCCGAATAGAGGAGGCAATCGTAGACGACACACGGAAGACGAAAAAGAAGAAGGTGCCGTCATACTGGTTCAACCGGTACACATACGACATCGGTCCAAAAGAGATTGATGAATTCATCACTAGGACCCTGATCCCTATCGTGAATCGGATCAAGAAGTGGTGGGACAGCTTGGACTTGAACAACCCCTTCAATTCCGAACACCACTACCTCAACTCGGACGCTCTTGTGGGTCCCTACGGGCCGTGCGATGTTTTCGATATCATCGTACATGCCAACTACGCCCACTACAAAAAAGAGCGGCGAGTGTTTACTGAACTCATCGAAAGGTGAAAAATGCCGCCGAGAAAACTGACGAAACGGACCGCACGACGTACCAAGGCTGAGACCGTGAAGTCGATATCCCTACCAACGGAACCCCTCGTTCCACCAAACGACTTGACGGCCTACACGGTCATGGTGTATGGCGAGAAGGGGATAGGCAAGACCTCACTGTGTGCCCAGTTTCCTGACATGACCGTCACCATGTGGGAACCGAGACGCCGCAACCTGAGGATCAAGCAAATCCCACAGGAGGGTGAACAACGGTTGAACTGGAAGAGGTTCAAATCCTACGTCCCTCTCCTGGTAGAACAGAACACACCAGTCTCTATCGACACTGTAGACAGAGCCTACGCGGCATGCCTACAGGATCATTGCAAAGAGCAGGGTGTGGCAAGTCCCTTTGGTCTTGACGACTGGGGTGCCCTCTGGCACGATATCAAAGTGGACTTCGAGAAAACTATGAATGAGTTGCTTTACAGCGACACGTTCGTTGTATTCGTATCTCACGGACGTTATCGTGAGGTAAAAACCTTGACAAGTGAACCGGATTTTGAGATGGTGATACCCACCGCCCCGAACGCCGCATGGGAGTACATCCGTGCGGTGGCCGATCTGGTGATCTACTACGGTTTCGTGGGCGAACGCCGCTCAATGACAGTCCGTGGGGATTCGATGGTGTGGGCCGCATGTGGCTTGGAGGACAGATTCCAGGCACCAGACGGAGACAGTATCGTCACAATCGATGCTGGTAGGTCTGCGAAGACGGCCTACAAGAACCTCATGGACGCATTCGATAACAAACTTCTCGACACCCTGATACTAGGAAAGGAGGAAGCACGTATCGAGGAAGCGGAAGAGGCGAATAACACTACAACAAAACCCACTAAAAGAAAGGCCACATCCACCAAGAGAAAGAAGTAGTTTCCCATAGGCTTATTACCAACCACTTTAGATGAGAGATTGAAAAGATGGCAAGAAAAGCTCCTGCGAAAAGCAAACCCAAAGCCAAGTCCACCACCCCAAGACGTGGTCGTGGAAACGCCGCTCCTACCGCTAACCGAACCGCCCAACGCAACAAGGCGAAGGGTCGTGCGGGAAACGTGGGAGACATGGCAGCCCTCGAATCGGCTGTCAAAGACATGGCGGAGGACACGTTCGAGGACGCTCTCAAGGCAAAGCAGACCCTCCCTCCCGGCACGTACTACGCCAAACTGGGAGACTGCACGGGTGGACGGACCAAGCCCGACAAGGGGAAGGTCCCCTACGTCCGGATGCACTTTACCTGCATCTGCGATGAGGACATGGATGAGGAGTTCAGTGGGGTTCCGGTAACCAAGTTCTACCGGTTGGAAAATCCGGACGACCCGGAGAACAACTGGGGACTCGCCAACTTCGTGGACGACATCAGGACCCTCGGATACGACCTGCACGACAAGTTGGAAATCCCTGGTCTGGTCACGGAGTTGGACGCCGCTGAGATTTACGTCAAGATGGGTGTGGACACGTCCGAGAGCAAAGGCAAGGTCTACACCAACCACTACATCAACGCGGTCATCGACCCCAGCGATCTGGGACTCTAATCCCTGACCACGTGTAACCCTAACGAATACCACCGGCTGGACTCACAACCCGGCCGGTGGTTTTTCGTTTCCCGCTATGGAGGCACAGCATGGAGCCACAATATATCTTCCCGGAGGATAGGAATGTCTACACATTGGCTATCGATACTGAGACCACCGGGTTGCAGCCGCTAAGAGGCGACAGACCGTTTGTTGTCACAGTCCAAGACAATACTGGAGACCAGTGGATTTGGGAATGGCCTGTGGACCTCAAGACGAGAAAGCCCAAGGTCAAACGCACCGATCTGGCAGACATACGCACACTATTCGACGAAGCAGAGGTAATGGTTTTCCACCATGCCAAGTTTGACATCGCCATGCTTGAGGCTGTCGGAATCAGCTTTAGAAGGTGGTGGCCGCGAGTCCGTTGCACACTCCTTCTATCGCACCTGTTTTGTTCAACCAAACCGCACGGATTGAAAGAGCTTGCCAGGATGCACCTGGGTATCCCGGCCGACGATGAAGACGCTCTGCTTCACGGAATCGACGACTCTCTACGCTTAGCTCGGCGGATGGGCCATGTCGTCCCAAAAGGGCCGGAAGCAAAAGAACGAGCGTACTGGCTACCCAAAGCCTTGGACCCAAATTCGACCCTGTTGGAAGAGTACGCACTTTGTGACGTGTTCCGTACGATCGGTCTCTGGGTATTCTACAACACCGTCCCAAAACGGGTTCCGGACTTAGAGCAACTGTACCGTAGGGAACTGGACTTGATCCCCGTACTTATGGGCATGGAGAGACACGGTGCCCATCTACGCAAGAAGCCTCTACATAAGTCCCTGAATCGGCTCAGGACCGAGACCGACAAGAGGCACGACGCTTTCCAAGCCTTGGCCCTAAAGCACGGCATCCCCAACATCAATCCTGCTTCACCTAAACAGGTGGCGGAACTGATTTACGGTAAACTGAAGTATTTGGACTATGCCGACAAAACACCCAAAACCAAGGACGGTCAATACTCCACAAAGGCTGACTACCTGAAAGCCTTGGCCAACGTCCGGGACTACGAGGGGAAGGAATCACCCGGACTGCAAGAACTACTGGACTACAGGAAAATGGCCAAGGGCCTGAGTTCATTGCAGGGCTACGCCGAACGGGCCATTGAACGGAAGGGTGAGCTATACCTGCACACCAGCTACAACCAAACCGGCACCGGCACAACGCGGCTCTCTTCCAGTAAGGAGAACCTCCAAAACGTAAGCGACAAGGCGGAAGTGAACATTCGGGACAACTTCGGTCCTCCAACAGGTATGGTCTGGGTGGGGATTGATTACAGTCAACTGGAACTCCGTATCCTGGCTTACATGTCCGGTGAACCCCTGCTTCTGCGTGCGTATGTCAACGGAGAGGACGTCCACCAACAGACGGCGGACTTGTGCGAAATCCCTCGCAAGCTGGCCAAGGCCGTAAACTTCACCATCGTGTACGGTGGGGGAAAGGAACTACTCTACAAACTCACCGGTATTCGGAACATGGCAGAACTGTTCTTCAATGCTTACCCCGACATCGGAACCTTCTTTCGCAACAACACGCAAGAGGCAAGAAGCTACGGATTCGTCTACACCGCCTTTGGCTACCGCCTGTTTGTGCCTTCCGAACGTCCCTACGCCGCGACAGACTACAAGGTGCAAGGGACTGCCGGGGACGTGGTGAAGTATGCTATGGTACAACTGCACAAGTGGTTGAAAAAGCAAAAGTTGTTGCAGTCGGTGAGAGTGATCCTGAACGTCCACGATGAATTGATCCTGGAGATCGACAAGGATACCTACTCCAAGGACCTGGTTACAGACATCGTGAACGTGATGATGAGGCCAGCCAGGGACTTGGTCGATATGTATCTGCCCGCAAACGCTGTACTCATCCGTCGTGATTGGGCTCACAAACAACCACTCTCAGTCGAGTACGACCAGACAGTAACGTAAACGCAAACACAAACGAAACGAGCTTGCAGGCTCAAGGAGCTATACTATGTCTAGAGATTTTGATGGAGCATGTGTATGTCTAAAGGCAAGAAGACCAACCACGTCGCTACCTTCGAGCAATACGGGGTAGGCTTAGTTGTTGATCAGACCGAGAAGAACGCCGTTGGGGATTGCCCTTTTTGTGGCCACAACGCCCTGTCGGTGAAACTCGATACCGGACAGTGGAGATGTTGGCAGTGCAAAAAGCAAGGCAACACAACTACCTTTGTCCGTCAGTTGTGGCAAGATGCCTATACCAAGACCACGCCAACACACTACAAGAACCTCGCCTCATTGCGGCCAGGTCTGAATGCCGGTGTCTTGGAAGAGATGAAAGTCGCCTACGATGGCGGTACCTGGTTGCTTCCCGCTTTTGAGGGTGACGGCCTAGAACCTGCCACGGTGTATCTGTGGACACCGAAAGAGGATGGTGAAAAGGCCCCAGTCTACGCAACAGCGAACTCGGAGTCCCATCTCTACAACGCCATCAAAGATGAGTTGGATAGTGCCCCGGATGCCCCTATCTACTTGTGTGAAGGGTTCTGGGATACGGCGGCAATGAAGTGGGTGTTGAAGAGGACCAAGTCACCTGGTATTCCGATTGGTGTACCTGGTGAGGCCATCTGGAAAACTCGATGGCAGGAGCTATTCCACCGCAGGAACGTCTGGTTGTTGTACGACAACAGCACGAACGCATCTCGCTACATGCAAAAAGTCTGTCAACAATTGGACGGCATCGCCTACGGCCTCAAGTACATCGAGTGGGCACCGGGAATTGCAGAAGGTTTCGATATCCGTGATCTGGTTGTCGAAAGCGGCTCGAAACCCCGTAGTGTCCTGAACACTATCAACAAGTCGCTGGTGGAGTACCAAACGACTTCGGACGTCGTAGTTGACCACCCATCGAAGTGGAAGAGGGAACGAGAGACACCACGGCCGGACTTCAAGAAGGTCTTGAAACTCTTCAACAAGTACTACCACTTCGACGTCGACATGGAGAATGCCCTCTCCGTGATGATGGCTTCCGTGGTGTCCAACGCAATACCCGGTGACCCTGTGTGGTCGTTCTTGGTAGGCCAACCTGGGGCCGGTAAGACGGCCATGCTCAAGGCCACCCTTGGCACGTCAAAGTGCCACTACATCAGCACGGTCACCTCTCAGACTCTAGTCTCGGGGTACAGTGCCGGTGTCAGTGACACAGAGGACCCGTCCCTTCTACCAAGACTCAGGTATCGTTGTCTGGTGGTGAAAGACTTTACCGAGATCATGGGTGCCCCAACGGCCGTACGTGACGAACTCTACGCCACACTGCGGGGTGCCTATGACGGATACGTCTGCCGCGAGTATGGAAACTTCAGCAAACGGGTCTACGACGATCTGTACTTCTCGTTAGTGGCTGGTGTGACACACGCCATCCATGCTCACCGATACACTGCTCTCGGGGAACGGTTCCTCAAGTATATCTGTATCAAGGATGGTCATGACAACATTGCCCACATCCGTTCTGCAATCGACGGCATGGAGAAGAAAGCAGAATCCGATGCGGCGTTGAAAGACATAGTGGGTGACTTCCTGGACGTCGACCCGATACCAAAATTCCCCAAGCCTCCGCCGTGGCTCAAGGAACGTGTGATCTACCTGTCCACTTTGATTGCTATGCTACGTGCCAGTGTAGCCCGTGGCCAGTCAGGTGAACTCAGCTATCGTCCCGTACCCGAAGTGGGTACACGTATCTCTACCCAGTTGATAAAGCTTGGCCAGTCGCTTTGCTTTGTGTGGGGTAAGAACACCATCGACATGGAAGTCTACCAACTCATGTACCAAGTGGCGATGGATACGGCATACGGCTGGCACTTGGATACATTCTTCGCTCTACTCGAACGTGGCGACGTAGCCAGTTCGGTAGTGGAGGTAATGTCCGACGTCCGCTGTGGGAAGTCTACAGCCCAACGTTGTCTGAACGACATGGCAGAGATTGGCGTGGCCAATAAAACCAAGGCCAGCAGCTTTCGCCCCGGCAACAAAGACAACTACTACGCACTGACAGACGATATCCTGAACCTTTGGGAAAAGGTCAGGTGTGACACTGTGGTCCGCAAAGCGAAACGAGGCAAATCTGGTTCGGTACGCGGAACTGAACCCGGAAGAAGAAAACAAAAGGGGAAGAAACGATGAACTATTCGGAGGAACAACTTGCTACCACGATACGCTTGACCCCCAGGGTCATTCAGTTTCGAGACCGTGTGACCAGCGGAGAACTGACCCCTGATCAGGTAGCCGACCTCTGCGTGAATACCGGACCGTTGCCCACGCAACCCTACATGATCCGCAACATACTCCGAGCCTACGGTATCGTATACGGATCGGAAAAGAAGGTACCCGACCCGGCACCTAAGAAGGAAAAAGACGGCCTGGACGAACTGGGCTTTCTGCTTTACGAGATCATCCTCAACCTGGAGGATTTGGCTTTAAGCCTCGGCCAAAAACTTCCTGCGGAATACCCCGAAGACTTGGATTCCTTTATCAGCAGGAAGATGGCCGTTGTACGCAACTTCATTCATCCACCCAAGGAGCAATGACATGGAGCAATGGACCCAACTGTTTGCGGTACTCACTGGACTGTACCTCATCTTCCTACTCGCTATCTGGTTTGATAAGCCAAACCACAGGAGGTGACAGTGGACGAGAACATACAAGTGTTTGTCATGCTCACAGGATGCGTACTCGCCTACCTGTTTTTTGCGTGGCTCAATACCCCAATCCCGAGGAAATGATCCTCGAATACTTTACCACCAAGTTGTTTTTCTACTACTGCGGACGTCACCGCTGAAAGGAGCCCTATGTGTGAACTAGTGCGAATGACCCTGTGGAGAACCTACCACAACGACGGAAAGACAAACGCCACGTATCAGGCCGAGAAAGGCATGTGTGCCGTGGGCATACTACTCGGCGAAGAGCCTCTGAGGATTGCCAAGTCTGAAGATGAGTTTGACATCGAGGCATGGATTCTCAAAGCGGCCGAGAATATCAAGAAGCAGAGAGGGAAATCTCCTTCCAGAAAGGCCCCAGCCAAGAAAGGAGCAACCAAGAAAAAGAAGCCCAGAAAGACGTAACCCGTTTGAGGGCCGCTAGTAACGTGTCCGCTTGACGCCCGGATTGGATTGAGGTATACTCACGGGCGGTTGGGCGGGATTCGATCTAACAATTACTACTATCTAGGAGCAACGTAATGAATCTTCCTTGGGACCAAATCTTCGAGATGCTGATGGAACTTCTCATGAACTTCCTGGAGAACAAGGACGAGAAGCGAATGATCGCTTGCTTGTCCTCGCCGGGACCGTTCATCATGTTCGCCGTCACCCTCGAAGCCCGCAAGAAATTCAACCTGTCTTTCCGCGAAGCGGCCGAAGTCCGCCATCGCGTGTACACCGACCTCAAAGCTATGTCGCATGACGACATCGTCTGTCTGGTCGGTATGGCTGTCGCCATGAAAGCGGTAGCTGCCGAAGAGAACCATCTGTCCGCCTAACATCACCTTTTCCAACCACGAACGGGAGACCTCCCATGTTACGTCGTTTACTGCTAACCGCAACCATCGTCGCCAGTCTCGCGGGTATTGCATCGGCTGCGGACAATATATTGTCCCTGTCTTGCCCCAACAGTATTCCGGTTGGGAAGATCGCAGTGTCCGAGGTGCTCACGGAATTGGACACCGGCACGACGCTTTCATGGGAGGTCTACCCATCTTCCATCGAACACACCGTCGTGTCTGGGGGAAAGGGGCTAGTCTTCTATTCCCCATCACCGTGTGTCGCTTCTATCGCAGTTGCCTGCCTACACGATGGCAGACTGCTACTAGCCACTCACGCAATAACTGTGGGAGAACCCGGACCGGACCCTCCCAATCCACCGTCCCCCGACCTGTCGGACTCGGCACAAGCTATCTACGATTGCGTCAAGGCCAACTTTGCCATTCCGGACTACCCGGTACTCCTAAAATTGGCAGACAACTACCGCCTCACCGCAATCGACTACGCCGAGTATTCAGACTTGCAGGACATGCTCGATAAGGTTCGTGACCTCAACACCAAGGCGATCGAAAAGGCCGAACAGCCCGAAAAGTTCGATCCCATGTTCGAGGCAATCACCAACCTGTTCAACGCCCTGTACGATGACGACAAGTTGGCCAACCCTGCCGACATGGCTTCCGCCTTTGAGGAAGTCTCATACGGAATGAAGGAGGCCTGCAAGTGAACGAGTTCCTTGCCTCACAACTGACACCGTTCGACGTTGACCCCGACACCCTATCACCGCCACCCAATCCTTCCATTAGGACCGGCCAGTTCCCGTCCGCCAATCTGGGCTGGGTTGGCCGTGACTGGGCTGCCTATTCTCTCCAGGAGGTACGTTCAAAACATCCCTCGGTCATCATGGACCTACCACTGAACGACCTGGTGGACGACGGCCCAGTGGAGGCTGTCCGCCTTTGGAATGCGGTGCGTACTGTGCTCGGCGAAGACACACCTAACTACCCACAAGAGGTCGGCTCGTGTGTAGGCTTTGGTGCGAAAAACGTGGAAGAGTACCTCGAAGCCCAAGAGATCATCGCGGGCGATCGAGAAGAGTTCCATCTAGTCTACGAACCGTTCAATTACGGTTGCTCACGAAAGATGGGAGGCTTCCGTCTACGTGGTGATGGTTCGACCGGGGCTTGGATGGCCGCCGCTGCCGTGAAGTGCGGTGTTCTGCGAGCCGACTTCCCCGATGTTCCGCCATACTCTGGTTCCGTCGACCGGCTCTGGGGCAGATCACCTGGTCCGCCTCAAGAGTTCCTCGACGAAGGCGATGATCACCTGATCAAGAAGGCTGCACCAATCAACTCCTTGGATGAGGCTATAGCCGCCATCAAAAACGGCTACCCCATGACTATCGCCTCCAACCAAGGTTTCACGATGGAAGCCGCACGCGACGGCTTCCACCAAGCCTACGGTTCATGGTCACACCAAATGTTTCTCGCAGCCTACATTCCCGACCCCGTCCCGCACTGGGCGGTCGGAAACTCGTGGGGCGACGTACATGGCACGATCAAGGACTTCATCACCGACGAAGTGTGGCCAGTGGGTTTCCTTCGGGTACACAACCACGTAGTCCAGAACATGATCCGTTCTGGCGAGTGCTTCGCCTTCAGCCAATTCGATGGATTCCCTCGCAAACGTCCGGACTTCCGCCCCTGGAACCGTTAACCTCTACAGAGGCTTTACCATGGTCACGTATTGTTGCGGATTCGCATTCCCCGCACACACCACCGAAGAAGTCCTTCTGATAAAGAAGGTACGTCCGGCCTGGCAGGCGGGAAAACTCAACGGCATAGGAGGACACAACCTAGACAAAGAACTTCCGCTCTCGGCAATGCGACGTGAGTTCTACGAAGAGACAGGCTTGTCCTTCAATGAATGGAGAAAGTTCTGCACAGTCACGGACGGACACACCTTCGAGGTCCACTTCTTTACGACTTGGAATGCCGCAGTCAAACACGCGAAAAGTATGACTGAAGAGAAGGTCGGATTGTACAAATGGGCCGATCCACAAGTACAGAACTTGATGATCCCCAACCTTAAATGGCTGATCCCTATGGCCTTGGACATCAAGGTCGGCTCAGCACACATCACTTGGCACAGGTAAAAGGAGATACCGTGAAACTGCTACCATTCCTTCTGGCACTAGCTATGTGCTCGACAGCAATTGCAGACGACGTCAACGACAACCAGAAAGCCCCGACCGCCGACGCGGTCACCGTACGCCCCGTGTTCCTCGCGGTCAGGGTGCGGCCGAACTTCACCCCGGTCCGCAACATCCTCGAAGTCCCGGCCGACATAGTCCGGGCCAACGTGGCCAGACGCCAAGCGGCCAGAGCTATACTCACCGTACCGGTATTCGTTCCAGGGGAGGTGGACGACTCGATTACCGAAGCCCTTGCTAACCCGTCCAGCCAACCCTCATCGGTACGGAGGACAAGACGCGGAATACTGCGACGGTTCTTCAGTCGCTTCTCTAGACAACCCAGAACATTCCAATCGACCGGTACGGGCGAACAACCAACCTCGTACCAAACTGATTGTACACAATGCCCTGGGGGCCAATGCTTCCGCTAGATGAAACCGTCCGTCGTGGTTCCCCCGTTACTCGGCACGTTGATTGGCCCGGCGTGTCGAGTGCGGGGTTTTTCATTGGAGCCCAATCCATGCTGCCTAGACTTCACAACGCAGAAAGTCTTGATGAGATCGCACGCAGTCGAAACGTGTATACCACTGCGGTAGAGACAAACTCGACCAAAACTTATAACGTGAAAGACACGGAACGAGCCAAACAGGTCACCATGGAAATAGCCTGGCTGGAAGGCGAACCTTCTCTTACGCCGGAAGATCATGACCTTCTGTGCGAGTTGCGTAACGAACTATCACAACTGTGAGGACATCATGCTTGAACGTGAACGTGACGCCGTCGTGGAAGCAGCCGTAGCTTGGTATGCTTCTCGTAACACGTACAAAGCTAGCTACAACGCAGAATTACGTAACCTCGTTTTTGCCATCGAACACTACCTGGACCAACAGACGGAAGCCAAACTAGTGGCACGACGAAAGGACATTGCTGCTCGAACAACAACTCCATGTTGCCCGGATAACAAGCCGAATTGAAATCACAAATCCACAGGGGTACCTGTCCATCACAAAGGAGCTAATTGATGCCAGTCAAGAAGAAAACCACGCCCAAGAAGAAGACCCCGTCCACGGCCAAGAAGAAAACCACTGCCACGCCCAAGAAGAAACCCACGACCCAACTCAACGACGTGGTGGTCGAGGAAGAACTGAAGGACCAACTGGCTTCCTGGGCCAATCGAATCGTCGGTCATGAGAACGTGGACCCGACGACCCTGATCAAACATGACGCCAATTGGAGACTTCATCCCGTCATGCAGCAGGAACGCATGCGGGGAGTCCTAGACGATCTGGGATGGCTCGACGAATTGATGGTAAACAAGACCACCGGCAAGATTCTCAACGGCCACATGCGGCTCGACCTAGCCCTGGAACAAGGAGAACCTTCGGTACCGGTCCGTTACGTGGAACTGACTGAGCAAGAGGAACTCAAGGCCTTGGCTACCTTCGACATCATCGGCATGATGGCTGCTCAAGACACCCGAAAACTCAACGCCTTGAGGGCGGCCAACAGCGAGGCCGTAGAGAAACTCCAGTCCAACCCGACCTCATCGTCTGAAGCCGTCTCCTCTCTCCTCCAGAAAGGGCCGCAAGTCCAGAAGGTGGCTCAGCGTGCTGTTGAACGTCTGCTAAAGAAAGACGAAGAAGCAGACAAACGAGACGACAGTCTGGAAGCCGTCAGTCCGGAACTCCCCGGTGCAATCGAACTCAAGCCGATGGTAAAGTGGGAGTACGGATTGTCACCTTACGACATTCCGCACTTGCTGCTTGACAAACTGATCGCGTGCCCACAACCCATCCTCACCTGGACAGCCCCGGACTCACACATCCCGAGCGAGTACTACCTGACCATCTTGGGTAACGGCAACCTGTTCGGTCTTCCATTCGACAAGACCATTCTGTGTTGCCACACCAATGACGATCCTTTGGAGCGTATGTGGGCAGACCCATTAGGCTACGCCAAGCGTTTACTCAATCGTGGCTATCTCGGTCTAATGACTCCCGAGTATTCTGTCGGTCGTGAGTGGTCCATGGCGGAACGGATTTTCAACACCTTCCGCAATCGTTACATTGGCTACTATTGGCAAACCGCTGGCATGAACGTGATTCCCTCTGTGTCTCACGTGGAGGTCGAAGGCGATGAAGAGTTTCTGTATGCCGGTATTCCGGAAGGCGTTCCGTGTATTTCGTTCCAAACGCATTCACACTATCCGGAAGAAGACATGGACGACCGAATGGAACGGTTGTCGGCCTCGTTCAACACTGCCATCGACATCATCAAACCTCAATCGATCATAGTCTACGGAGACGCACACCGGGACGAGTACATCGACTATGCCGGTCTGCGAGATCACAAAACACTGGAGGTCATCTCGATCGAAGACTTCGCCACCGCACGAAACCGGTTCCTGAAGGAACGACGGGCTAAGATTGACAAACAATGAGGGACATCCTCATATCAATCGACTGGGACTACTTTTTCGATTGGGTCCCAGCCGTGGGAGGCGTAGGGGAATTCTACGAACAGATCATTTGGGGCAACCAGAAACTTCACCCACCCAATCTTTGCCGACTAACAACGTTCTGGGATACTCTTCAATCGTTGGTAGGTATCTATCCGAACACACCGATAGTGGTGACCAAGGATCATCACGACATTTACAAAACGGCACTCAACTACCAGAACTTAGTTGTATTTGATTTCCACAACGACTCTGAACGTGGAGATCAAATCGGATGTGATACCTGGTTAAGGCATTGGCAAGAAGTGACGGGCCGTAAAAGCTCACTCGTTCTGCCCAACGATGCCGTGTTAAAGTTTGAGGCGGCGAGGGTCAATAATTCTTACTGGCCCACGTTGATGTGCTCAAGCACGCACCTTCCGGAACTGGGTTTTCCCTGCCCCGCCGGGGAGGTCCAGTTGATCCATATTTGCCAGTCACCAGGCTGGACACACCCTCTTGCTGATCCGCTTCTTAAAGATTTCGTTACTAATTCTCCAGTAAGATCGGATGCAGTTAAATGGAATCCACTTACGAGGAAACATTTAGTATTGACGGCGGACCAGATTTTGACTAAACTGATGGAGGAGTCAGACCCAGTATCAGACTACCTAGCCAACGTGATCCATCTTTAGGAGAAGTCAGATGATTTTTGGAAACAAGTGGGAATTTGGTACCCCCTCCATGCTCGCCATGCGAACCGCTCAGTCGGCTGCCAACAGTGCTGCCATCAGCCGAGTCAAAGGCGGTGGGCGTGCGTACGTCAACGTCAAGGGGGTTGGCCGAATGTCGGCTGCGGAGATTCGCAGTGGCGTTGCGGCCTACAAAAGGCGGACGAAGAAGTAGCCTTTAGTCCCAAGCAAAGTAGGGCTGTTGTCTCAATCGAGGCAGCAGCCCTTGTTTTTTTGGTAACCCTTTAAGGAGTAACGAGTTATGGCTCAAGGTGAATTCACACTTGAAGAGACGGAGGAGATTGAGAAAACGGCTACCGAAGTTTTTGAAGGCATTCCTAAGTCCCGACGAGTGCGGTACTTAGGACACATGAACGACATCTACTTGTACCTGGGTGCCGCCAGACGCCACCTTAAATCAATGGAAGGAGACAAAACCGACAAACCCTAAAACTTTCTGCCTCAGACTTGACACGTTCTGACTGTTTTTGTTAGGCTCACAACATGAGTGAACAAAACACCGCCCAAAAAAGTCGCCCTCGAACCATTCGCCAGCTTCTTAAAGCCAGGTCGAAGGATCAGCGTCGACTCAGTAAGCTGGAACGTATGCCGCCGGAACTTCTGGAGCGTGTCCTAGAGTTGATACGGCTGGGTGCAACCGACTACGTAGCAGCCACGGCTTTGGGGATAGCCAGAAGTACTTGGACCAAATGGATGTCCGCCGGTGAACAAGCCCTAGAAGAGGGCGAACTGGACAACATCTACGGCATGTTCTACAGCACTGTCATGGAGGCACGGTCAAACGCTCGCGTACTGGCCGAAGCATCGGTCAAGGCGAGCAGTCCGATACGATGGCTCACCACGATGGCTAGAGAGGACTGGTCCGAGACGGCCAGAGTTGCGTTCGAGGGACGACACGAACACCACGGTTCTGTCGACTTCAACGTGATCCCAGTTGACACCGTGGCAGAGGGCCTGGAGTATCTGCAAGAGCTTGGTTTGTTAGCTCCAACAGAGCTTGGGGCAAAACTACTACCAGTAGAGGATGTTGAATCTACCCCTACTACTGATCACTACTCACTAATCAGACAAGTCCAAAAACTATGACAATGGTACCAACCAGATTCGTCTGTGCTCGTT
>Ga0180434_10000847_pt1 | contig 44919 bp, 35 predicted proteins | sample SS_ome_7_FD_132453 | JGI IMG/M metagenome (GOLD analysis project Ga0180434, IMG submission 132453) | Hypersaline lake sediment archaeal communities from the Salton Sea, California, USA - SS_1_D_2 metaG | ecosystem: Environmental > Aquatic > Non-marine Saline and Alkaline > Hypersaline >... | reverse complement strand
ACGAGGCTAGCAGCTACGCCGAACTGTTCCAATATCCCTCCTATCTCGCTGGCCTGGTAACTGCCTTTCAGAACGCCAACTCTTCTGCCGTCAAGGTCAAGGATGGACTGTATCTCAGGTCCTCTGCGAGCATATACGCGAGACCAGTTATTGAGAACGGTCTCGTTCGTGAAATCGAACCGCTGCGCCCGCTCGTCCGAGTAGGCGACATCGGGCATCAAGTCTATTTCGCCGCGCTCCAGCCACGCCAGGCATTGCTCCCAGGTGCCCTGCACGTACTGAATCGTCCAGCCCTCTTTGACCGCAATATCCTCCAGTATCTCCGGAAAAAGGCCAGTGACTGCGCCGTTGTCGTCGATAAAGACCTTGGGCTTGTTTTGGTAAGCGCCGACCCAAACCAGCGTCTCGGCGCTGGCAGCAAAGCTGAAACATAACAGCAAAAGCAGCCCGGCAAGCCAGTAAACGGCCTTTATTGCATTCGTACCCATTTTCCGATGATTGGCACCTATCAATAAGGATTCGCACCACTACACGCCATCCTTCAAATACGCCCGATAAATTACACCTCCTCATAGCGTGTTGGCCAAATATTTGTCACACTATAGCCTATAGGCCATCTATTGTCAAACATTAGCCAACTATTAGCCACGAATGGTCATGGCCGAACTTTTGCCCGATCCGGCGGTTGCAGCCACTAATCATAGTTAGCCACCTGCGGCCTATCCCCGCCGCAATCGCCCGGCCATTTCCGCCTGAACGCGCCGGTTTACGCCGCGCCCGTATGCTTGTTGTTGTTGAATGGCGGAGCGAAGTCCGTGATTATCGGACGCGCGATTTCTCTACGGTGCTCTCTTGATGTATGCGTTGGATGCACAAATACGTGGGTCGCGCTAGCCATAAGCCAATCCTCTCTTCTAGGATGGTTGGCTAGAGTATCGCCCAGATCCTTAGTCTCGCCCACGTAGAGAACATCGTACTTCTGGCTGGCAACGCTGTAGGCGAGCACGGCGTAGACGCACTCGGTGTTCGCCAGCTTGTCGCTGAACGCGTAGAGCATACTTCACCCCCTTTGGGAAGGCTATTTTCGCACACGCAACGTGCGCAGGCATATCAGACTATGCTGGTCTTTACGTGCGATTTGTGAGGCTGAATGTGTAAGACTTCGGTTGGAACGGTAACCTGTCCCCCGTGTTGCCGGGAAATCAGTCAGCCAGCTTGTTCTCAACGGCATGGCGGATTATATCGGCATTGCTTTGCATTCCCATCTTATCCAGGATACGACGGCGGTAGGTGCTGACCGTTTTGGCGCTGAGATGCAGCTTCTGTGCAATCTCCTTTATGCTCTTCCCGGCGCCAATCATACACATAACCTGAAACTCGCGGTTGGAAAGCAGCTCGTGAGAAGCAACGGTCATATCCCCACCCAGATCCGAGGCCAGCTTCTCGGCAAGCGCGGAGCTGATGTACTTGCTACCTGCGGCAATCCTCCTCAGAGCTGTCACGAGTTCTTCCGGGGCGGCTTCTTTATTCACATAGCCCGAGGCTCCCGCCTGCAATGCACGAACGGCGTACTGCTCTTCCGGATGGATTGTGAGCACCAATACGGGTAGCTCGGGACGCCGCGCCTTGATGCTCTTCAAGATATCAAGCCCGCTGGCGTTGGGCAAGCTGATGTCGAGCACGACCACGTCCCAGTGCGAGGCTTCAAGTGCTTCCAGCGCTTCGGCGCCGGTGGCGGCTTCGCCTGCCACTTCCATATCAGAGACCGGTTCAAGTATGTCCCTGAGTCCGCGGCGCACAATGGCGTGGTCATCAACTATTAGCACTTTGAGCATAAGCACGACACCCTGTCGGCTGACAAACATCGACAATAAAGGATAACACAAGATTTGTCTGTTACCAATCGGATGCGGGCTACTTATGCCGTAGGGTTTTCGCGCATTACGCTGTAGGGGATTGCTGGCATGGGGCTCGCTTGCTTAAGGCCGGTCTCACCCGCGAATCCGGGGGGTCAGTTCACCAGCTTGTTCTCAATGGCATAGCGGATGAGCTCCACGTTGGTCTCCATTCCCATCTTATCCATGATGCGCCGCCGGTAGGTGCTGATTGTCTTTTTGTTGAGGTGAAGCTCGCCGGCAATCTGCGTCGTCGTCTTGCCGGAAGCCATCATACACAGCACTTCAAACTCGCGGTCGGAGAGCGCTTCGTGCGGCACGGCCTTGGCTTTCGGCCCCAGACTGAACGCCAGCTTCTCCGCGAGCGTGGGACTGACGTACTTGCCGCCGCCGGCAACCTTCTTTATCGCCGCGGTGAGCTCATCCGGGGCCGTTTCTTTCGTCATATAACCGGACGCGCCAGCCTGCAGCACGCGCACCGCGTACTGCTCCTCCGGGTGTATGGTCAGTATCAGTACCGCGAGCTGCGGACGGAGGTCTCTTATCTGTTTGAGAACCTCAAGGCCGCTCATATCCGGCAGGCTAATATCCAGGACCACGACATCGTAGTGCTCTGAGACTACCCTCTCCAGCGCTTCTTCGCCCGTTGCGGCCTCGCCCACAACTACCGCGTCGGGAGCGTCCGCAAGAATCTGTTTCAGCCCCTCGCGCACGACGGCGTGGTCGTCAACAATGAGAACTTTCGTCATCGGGCCTTGCCACCCCCGGGGGATTCGCCCAGCGGTATCTCCACGGCTACCGTTGTGCCCTTTCCCATCACGCCTTCTATTCTAACACTGCCCTGCCAGAGCCGGGCGCGCTCCCGCATACCGATAAGGCCTAGCGACTTTCTGCTTGACGCTTGCTCTACAGTAATTCCCCGGCCGTTATCGCGCACCACGAAGAGCAGCTGGTCGGGCTCCTTTATAAGTGAGACGAGCACCTCGGTCGCTTTCGCGTGCCGAATTACATTCGTTAGCGCCTCTTGCAGAATGCGGAAGACGGCGGTGGAGCGTTCAGCGTCTAGCGCGAAGTCCTTGGGCTGAATTTTCAGGTCGCACTTGATTTTGGTCCTTTCCTGGAAGTCATTGAGGTACCATTCGGCGGCCGATACAAGCCCGAGGTCGTCTAGCATACCGGGCCTTAGTTCGGTGGATATCCGCCGAACCGCGCTAATGGTTTCGCTGATGCGGTCGTCCATTTCCGTAAGCTTTTGCGCCAGCGCGTCTTCCCGGCCGGCGAAACGCTTGCGCAGCGATGTCAGATCGAAGCGAAGCGCCGTCAGGGCCTGTGCCAGCTCGTCGTGAATCTCGCGCGATATACGCGTCCTCTCTTTCTCCTGCGCCGAAAGAACGCGCGCGGATAGAGCCCGCATTTGCTGCCGCGAAGTCTCCATCTCTTGCTCCGCCTGCTTGCGCTCGGTGATGTTTTGCAGGACTGCTATATCCTCATCGGTTCCGGGGATGAGCCTGGTCGTGATGGCTACGGTTCTGCGCTCACCTTCTTTGGTTACAATCACCGTCTCGTAGCTTTCGGGCGCTCCGGTAGCACGGCGTGCCCAGTGGGTCGCCATCACGCTCCCCGCCAGTTCCGGGGGCACGAGATCGGCTATGGTCATTTTATACAGCAGCTCGTTTCTCGAGTAGCCGGTAAGCTCCGCAAAACGAGCGTTCACCGCGATGATTTTTCCTGAAAGCGAAGCCCTGCTCATGGGAAGCGCGGAATGCTCAAACAGGTCGCGGTACCTCATCTCGCTTTCGCGCAACGCCTGGTCGGCCAGCTTACGCCTGGTAATATCGTGGCTGGCCGCCTCGACGGCGGGACGCCCCTCAAACGGGGTCATATGTACGGCCACCTCGACCCAGATAACGCCCCCGTCCTTTTGCAGCAGGCGCAGCTCGTAGTTAGAAGGCGCTTCCTCCCCGGCCATCCGTTTCTCGTAGCGCTCGCGCACCATTTCCCGGTCGGGCGGTGCGATGATCTCCTCCAGGGGCCTTCCCAGAAGCTCATCGGGGCCGGCATAGCCCAACAGCCGGCAGTAGGCCGGATTTACGTAGACGTGCTTGGAGTCCTGGATAACGGAAATCGGCTCCTGGGCCTGCTCGACCAGAGTCCGATAGCGCTCCTCAGATTCGCGTAGCGCCTGTTCCGTTCGCTTGCGTTCGGTGATGTCCTGCGCCACCGTATGCACGACTTCCTTGTCCCCGGTCCGCATAAGGGCGATACTCAAAAGCGCATCGTAATGCGCTCCGCCTTTGCGCTTCAGCTTCACCGGAAAATCGGTCACCGCACCGTCTTGCCTGAGCGCCCTGTAAATGAAAGCTCTATCCTCCGCGTTCACGTAAGTATCGGCCAGGTTAATCCGCCTTAGCTCTTTGAGCGTGTAGCCGGTAATTTCCTCCATTGCCTTGTTGCATTCGAGCACGTTGCCGTCAAGATCTGATATTCCGATGCCGAACGGTGAGTTTTCGAAAATGTGCCGGTAGCGTTCCTCGGATTCCCGAAGCTTATCTTTGAAGCTGCGCTTGCCTTTCGCCGATTCCAAGCTCTTTATCCGCTCGCGCAGCTCCGAGAGCTCCTCCACCAGTTGAGACTTGGTTTTTCTTTCGTCCTTCATATTGCCGTTCCAGATGAAGTTAGCTGAAGACTACCGGTCCGACCATCACGTGTCGGCTTTTCGCTTGTTTGATTCTAACCCAAACGGCGTAAGTGCCACAAACATGACCGCGTGCTACTCCCTCAGTGCCGCAAAGAATAAGCCGCAGCTTTACTGAAGGCACGAAACGCTGGTGGGTCTGGAGTAGCTAAGACGTATCATTTCCTGTAGAATTTGGGCGTTATGGAGACCGAAGGATACCTTTTCGTGGCGATTGTCCGCGACCTCTCGCACCTGGAAGAGCTGCTCGCGTCGGTGATGGAGGCAGGCGTAAGCGGGGTAACGATCTTCAATACGCGCGGGATTTCCAAGACGACGTTCCATCGCACCGTCAGCGAGTTCTCCATTGCCAGTGTGATGAGTTCGCTCTTTACATCCGAGAAACCGGAAACTAGCGTGTTGATGGTCCTGGTGGAGAGCAACGAAATGGTCGAAGAGCTCTGCCGACGCGTGGACGCCATCGCAAGCGAGATGGACGAGCCCGGCAGTGGCATTCACTTCGCGCTGCCGGTCACCCATTTGCGGGGATTGGTGGACTAACCCGCATCCCCGTAGGGTATACTACACGGAGGACTGCACCTGTGACGAATGATCCGTTTGCTCGTGCTGGACATTTTGCGTTGACAGCGCTGCTCGCTGCCGCGCTTAGCTTGTCGGTTATCTCATCTTGCGGCAACCGATCGCTTACAAACTCGATCTCTAATGCTGCCGATAGCGCGCTTAAGATATCAGTTTCAGGTCTTGAAGCTTCGGCAGCGCCCCCGGACGGCTATGTAGTTGTCAAGCGCGATGGGCCGTATTGGGGCCCGTACCGGCTTCCCGGCGGCCGGATAGTATACACGGCGGATACAGTCCGAGAATACCAACTAGAGGGATTAGTTAAACCGGGCGTCTACGGTCCCGGCGATCCCGATCCGCTAGCCGCTATTGACGCCGTCGCGGGCGAAGGCAAAGCAGCCTCGACGCCGAATATGGACCACGCCGGTCTTGCCAGCCCGACCACCGGCGACGTGAAGATGCTCATCCTCAAGATTAGCTGGTCGGCCACCGCCACCCAACCGATTGCGCCCAAATCATACGTGGAAGACAAATTCCTAGACAACACGGCGGACGGTAATATCAGCGTGAAGGAGTTCTACTACGACCAGTCATGGGGCGCCCTCAATCTCACGGGCGACGTTTATCCGGCCGGTGAAGACGACGCTTACGAGATTACAGGGCTGCCTGAGTGGTCAGGCTCCATGGTGGTACTTAGAACCGCCCAGGCTAAGGAGCTGCTGAATCTCGCGGACCCCGACATAGATTTCAGCCAGTACGATTCCGACGGAAACGGCTACGTTGACGCTCTGGCGATCGTCTACCAGCGGTTCGGGAACGATCAAGTGAGCCGGGAGCACGTAGGCTATTTGCCCAACGGCTCGTTTTACTGGTCGGATTTTACAAAAGACGGCACCAGGATTATACGCGGGGCTTTCATAGACTACACGTCGATTTGCACCTACGACGACGGGGATTACTGCTGGTGGGACTACACACCGCATCACGAGCACGGCCACATACTCGGCCTGCCGGACCTCTACGACTATGGAGGCGATTACGCGGGCCGTGATAATCCCGGCCCCGATGGCGACGAAAGCAAAGGCTGTGGCTTTTGGGCAATAATGGCCGGAGGCGGCTATGTGCTGCCGGTGCAAAATATCTGCGCGCCGCACAAGTACTGCCTTGGCTGGACGGACGCACAGATGGTAATGGAGAACCTCAAAGACTACCGGCTCACTTCTGTCCTCGCCAGCCCGGAAAATGTCCTGCGCGTATGGAAGGACGGCGCCGAAGGCCAGGAGTACTTCATCCTGGAAAACAACGCGACCACCGGCCGGCACTACATTTGGTACGACCCGCCAACTTACAATTTCTATCCCGCTCCTAGCGATATCTACCCCAGCCAGATGAGCCTGCTCAACCTGAATTCCGGGCTGCTTATCTGGCACGTGGACGAGCGGGTGTGGTACGAGGAAAATATCTTCGAGGACGTTGGCGAGTGGGGCTTTGGCTGCAACGACCACGAGGAGCGCAAGTTCATCGACCTGGAGGAGAGCACTGCTACTTACATGCTTCCCTGGGGCGACGGAGACGTGGTGGACGACGAGGGATACTGGGGAGGCAAATACGACCCTTGGCCCGCAACATACGCCAGTGTAACCTACGACCAGATCTCGCCCGACACGACGCCGGACACGAACGCTTACGAGGATTTTCCAGAAACGGGCAACAACGAGACCGGAATAGTAATCAGCAATATCGAGCGCGACGGAAGCGATATCCTCATTGACGTCAGCATCGGCGCGCCGTACGTTCACTTCCCGCCGCCGAGGCCGTTTGTGCTCTCGGGCACAGCAATAATCGAGCCCGACGAAGTGGAGAACACGGAGGAGCTGGAGTACTTCGTTGACGGCGACTCGTACGCCGTCTTCACCGAAGCGCCCTGGGGCATCGAGCTGGACACGACCGGCGTCGAGTACGGGACGATTGACGTGCGCGTAGAGGCGCGGGGAGTTCTGCCCGAACTCGTCTCGGAGCAGGAGTTCACGTACGTGGTGGACAACACCGACGGCGATTATCCGGTAACCGTTCTTTTTGAGAGCGAAGACAATTCTCTCGCGTCCTGGGCAAGCGATTCCGCTGGAACGTTTACGCTGCATGACAACGGCTACGAAAGCGGACATGGCCTTGGCGTGCACAGCTACGAGCCGCCGGATTATCCGGATAACCTAACGGCTATGGCCGTGCTTCCGCTGGTTAGTCTTCCAGACACGCCCGACCCGACACTTACTATCCAGACCCACTACAACTTGGAAGATGGCTCAGACATCGCTTCGGTTGTTATTAGCACCGACTACTTCGACACGGACTGGACGCAGCTCGATCTGCGCAACGGAGACGACGCGGTTCTAACGGGCTTTCAGGAAGACTGGGCGGGCAGGCACATTTCGCTCTCCGGCTGGGCGGGACAGAGCGTGCACATCGGATTCCTGCTGGAAACCGATACCGACGGCGTAGGCGAGGAAGCGGGGCAGCCCGCCGGCTGGTGGTTAGACCAGATAGTCTTAGCCTTCAACTGGGCCGAATCGGTGCCAAGTATCACTTCGACTGGACTGCCTGATCCGTTATACGTGGGCGTGGCTTACGGCCTGCCGGAGTTGCAGCTGGAAGTGGCGGCAATCAACAATCCCGTCAGGCTGGAATACAACCTGTATACTGCAAGCGGCGCTATAAGCGATGAAGTGAGCGGCCCGCCATTTGAGGAGAGCGTCGACATCTCGACGCTTCCCAACCAGTATGCCCTGCTGGAGCTTCAGGTGTTCGACGACATAGGCGTAGGCAGCCCTAAGCTGCAAGTGCCCGTGTGGATTTACAATATGCAGGGCGATATAGACGGCGACGGCCTGGTTGGCACCGGTGACCGCGACGCGCTGGCTGGCTTGCTCGGGATGGCCTTTTCGGACCCCTTGTTCTTCCCGTGGTACGACACCAATGACGATGGCATGGTAAGCGAAGCGGACCTCGCCGCCGTCGGCTATTTCTGGAGCGGCCCCTAGTCCTGGTCTTATGAGATGTTAGAGAAGGGAAGGTATTTGCCGCTTAGCTTGCCGCTATCCCTCATAGATGGTTTAATGAAGCGGTCTTTCGCATTGCGAGGCTGTTTGGAGGATTCGCCTAATGGCAAAAGCTGGTTTCGGTCGTGCCGGGCTCACCGCGCTGGCACTGATTCTCGTTGCGGCACATATTACGCTGACTATTGCGTCGTGCGGCGGGCGCTCATTGGTCAGGTCGCTTACGGATTCATTTCAGGATACCGTGCGCCTGACGGCGGAGAAGACGGGAGATTTTCCGTTTCCGCTGCCATCGCCGGAGAATAACTTCCGCACCGACGGCTTGACGCCCGGCGAGGATTATTATCCCGACCGTTTCGTGGTAAATTTCAAGCAAGGCGCGAAGCAAGCCAGCACATCGCCGCAGCCGGCCGATTACAACGCCGATTCGGTTCTTTACCAGAACACCGAATTCATCCCGCTGGCGCGCGAAATACGCGATACCTATAACCTGGAAATCTACAGTGAAGCGTACTGCGGCGACATCAACTTTGCAGCCTACAAGATGCCCGACGGAAGCGACGCGCGGCTGGTGATGGAGCAGGTGCTGGCGGACTACGCGGAACAGGTCACCTGCGTGGAGTATGACCTAGTTGTCTATCCTTCATACTCCCCAAACGATCCTTACTTCACCAGCGGCATACTTTGGGGGATGACCACGATAAACGCGGACGATGCCTGGGACGTGACCCGTGGCGATTCCGGAACGCTCGTTGCCGTCATTGACAGCGGCATCCGTTATTCAGCAGAGGGTGGCAGTCCGGATCACCAGGATCTCGCTGCGAATACTCTCGATCCAGCAAGCCATTGGCCTGCAGAAAACTTCGACCGGTGGGATGGAGATAACTGCCCGGAGGACCAGCTAGGCCACGGAAGCCACGTGTCAGGAACCATCGCCGCGGTGGGTAACAACGGCAAAGGCGTAATCGGCGTGGCTCCAGAGGTTTCTATCGTGCCCCTGCGTGTGTTTGGCCCCGATCACAGCGGTTCCCCGCAGACTCTGGTCGCGGAAAGCGTGCTTCTCGCCGACAACGTGGTGCATGCTGATGTCATTAATATGAGCTTGGGCGCACCCGATGGCGTCATCGTACCACTGTACAACGCGTTAAACGCTGCGGACGGCAACGACATCTTTCTGGTAGCGGCCGCGGGTAACGACGGCGTAAGCTCGCGGGAGTATCCCGCCGCTCTGGACATGGTGCTTGCCGTGGGAGCTATCGACAGAGACCAGAGTAGAGCTAGTTACAGTAATTACGGAACATGGGTGGACATTGCCGCTCCGGGAGGCGAATATCCTCCAGAAACGGACATGATTGCCTCCTGTGGCCATACGACTACTTCCATCTATGTCTGGAACCAGGGCACCAGCATGGCGACGCCGCACGTGGCGGGCGCGGCGGCGCTTATAAGAAGCTACGCCCCATCGCTTACGAATGCGGAGATAAAGTCCGCGCTGGTAAACAACGGGCCGGTGCTTGATTCGGGGCAATGGGGCAACAACGACCTGCACCTGCTGGACGTATATGCTGCGCTATCCACAGTGCTCAAGCCCACCGTTAGTTTCCCGATGCCTTCGCCGCTCATCGTCACCGACACTCTCGTAATCGAGCCGGATGCGGTGGAAAACACCGACCGGGTGGACTACTACGTAGATGGCGAGCCGTGGGGCACGTTTACCGAAGCTCCCTGGGGCATCGAGGTTGACACCAGCGGCATCCAGTACGGTACTGTCGAGGTGACAGTCATCGCTACTCGCGACAGCCCTGAGCTGGTCGTCCAGCAAAACCTGACCTACATCGTGGATAACACCGGCGGCATCTTCCCCAAAACATATCTCTTTGAGAGCGAAAGCGATGTGCTGGCGTCGTGGACGAGTGATGACGGCGGCGCGTTTGAGCGCCTGGACACGGGATACGAGAGCAACAAAAGCTTCGGCGTTCACAGCTACTCGCCGCCCGACTATCCGGCTAACCTAACCGCAATCGCCGTGCTCCCCCTGCTGGACCTTCCAGTGGGGCCGCCCAATCCTACGCTAACGCTTAGGATGCGCTACAACCTGGAAAACGGCGCGGATATCGGCAGAGTATTCCTCAGCACCGATTATTTCGATACCGACTGGAACGAACTCGACCTGCGCAGCGGGGACGACGCCATCTTCACCGGTTACGAACCCGACTTCGTAAGCAAGCATATCTCCATAAGTGATTGGGCGGGACAGAGCGTGCACATCGGGTTTATGCTGGAGACGGACGACTACGGCGTGGGTGAAGATGCGGGGCAGCCCGCGGGCTGGTGGCTTGACCAGATAATCGCCGCGACGCTGTGGGCGGAATCGGTGCCGCTTATCACTGACACGGGCCTGGAGGATCCTGCGCGGGTGGGAACCGTTATCGAGGTGCCCGACCTTTCGTTTGCCGTCGGAACGGCTAACGGCGCGGTCACGCTTAAATACAGCCTGCATTCCACAGCCGGAACCGTTAGCGGCGAACTCGACGGTCCTCCATTTGAAGATATCATCGATGTCTCGTCAATACCCAACCAGGTTGCGACTCTGGAACTGCAGGCGTTTGACGACCGGGGAGTCTGCAGCCCGTTGCTTGAAGTGCCCGTGTGGGTTTATAACCTTGTCGGCGACGTAGACGGCGACGGGTCAGTGGGCGGAAGCGACCGCGACTCGCTGATTGCCCTGCTCGGACTAACGCCCGCGAGCCCGCTATACCGTCCGTGGTACGACAGCAATACAAACGGCGCGGTCGACGAAGCGGACCTTGCGGCGGTCGGCTACTACTGGGGCAGTTCGATCTGACGAGTCGCCTGGCTCGCGGCTCTTTGATATTAACTGAGTGTTCGTTGATAAGGCGCGAAGAACTCGCCGTCAGTATGTGCAGCGTAATTAACTGTAAAACCCCTTGTCGTATAATCGCTGCGAATCTAGAATGAAACGCGAACGGGGGATTAGCCGACAGTCCGGGGAGAGGGCGTCTTCCATTGCTATTGGATTTCTTATCGTTGCACGCGAAAGGACAACACACCGAACGTGGATGTTCAACCGGATAGCCTCGAATTTCTAAAGCGTGTGCCGCCGCATTCCCGCGAGCTTGAGGAAGCGGTGCTTTCGGCAGTCCTGCAGGAACCGCAGGACGCGATGGCGGCCGCGATGGAGCTCGTAACCCGCGAGACCTTCTACCTTGAAGCCCATCAGGCAATCTGGGACGCGATGGCAAGGCTCCACACCCGGGGCATTCCGCCCGACCACGTCGCCGTTGTGGCGGAGTTGCGCGAGTTAGATAGGCTGGACATTGTCGGCGGCGAGACCTATGTGTACCGGGTCCTCGCCGCGGTGCCGAACGCGTCCGCTGTTGAAGCGCATTCGCAGGTGCTCAACGAAAAGTACCTGCTGCGCAGCCTTATTAAGGAATGCAACGAGCTTATCAGCCGCGCTTACGAGCAGGGCCAGGACGTGCAAGACTTGCTCGACCATGCCGAGCGCCAGATACTCCAAATAGACCTGCGAATGGCGACCGGCAGGTTCGCCGGCATCAACGACGCCATCCGCTGCTTCTGGGACACATTTGAGACCGAGGATGTCACCGGGCCGGACGGAGAGATACGCACAACGCTGAAAAAGATCAGGGGAATTACCACCGGCTACGACGACCTCGACAAGATCCTCGGGGGCTTTAAAAAGGGCGACCTGACCATAGTCGCCGCTCGTCCCGGTGTCGGCAAGACTGCGCTGCTGACGAACCTCGCGCACCGCATGGCCATGAACGGGAAACGCGTAGCGTTCTTCTCCATCGAGATGAGCAAGGAGCAGCTCGCGATGCGCCTGCTGTCAATCGCGTCGAGCATCCCTACCGACCGCATCGACCAGGGGGACTTCAGCGACGACGAGCTTTCGCGCCTGGGTGTCGCCTACGACGCCCTGGCAGAACTGCCCATTTACATCGACGACGCGTCAACGCTTAACATCCGCGCCCTGCGTAACCGCGCCCGCCGGATTGTGCAGCAGCACAAGGTTGACATCATCATGCTTGACTACCTGCAGATGATGGACGGGATAAGGCCGGGCGGGGATGCGGGACGAGTCCAGGAGGTCTCGGAGATTTCACGCGGGATGAAGCAGATTGCGCGCGAGCTGCACGTCCCCTTCATCGCCTGCTCGCAGCTTTCGCGGCAGACCGAACGCCGGGAGAGCAAGCGCCCGATGCTCTCAGACCTGCGCGAGAGCGGGAGCATCGAGCAGGACGCGGATGTCGTCGTTTTATTGTATCGAGGAGACTACTACGAACAGCAGAAGGGCGAAGCCCTTGGCATCTCGGCGGCGTCGAAAGTCGAGATTAACATAGCCAAGCACCGCAACGGCCCTACGGGATTTCTGAACCTGACCTACCTCAGGCCATTCACCAGGTTTGAGGCTTATTCTGGCGAAGACGCTGTATTGCCCGATTTCTGAATGGAGGATTCACCTTGAAGATCCTTATTATTGGCAACGGCGGGCGCGAATGCGCGATGGCAAACGCGCTGCTGCTCTCGCCAAAAGTAACTGAACTGTGTATCACGCCCGCAAACTGGGGCGTGCGCGATCCTTTCGACGAGAACCGAGTCCGCAGAGAAGAGCTGAATGTGATGGACACAGACGGCCTGCTGAAGCTCGCTGATGAAGGAGACATGGATCTCACAGTCGTCGGTCCGGAAAATCCGCTAGCAGGAGGGATTGTCGACGCCTTCCGCGAGCGCGGGCTGCGCATCGTTGGCCCCGACCGCAGTGCCGCGCGCCTTGAGGCGGAAAAGAGCTTTGCCAAGGATTTTATGCTGCGCCATGGGATCCCAACCGGTGGAACTGAAATTTTCACGGACTTCGAGGAAGCGGCAAGGCACGTGGACGGCGCTCCTTACCCGCTTGTGCTGAAAGCGGACGGCCTGGCAGCCGGCAAGGGCGTAATCATATGCCCGGACCGGGAAGCGGCCCACGCCGCGCTTGAGCAGATGATGGTCGAGGATAAATTCAAGGGCGCGGGAAAAAAGGTGCTCGTCGAGGAGTGCCTTACCGGCCCGGAGATTTCGTTTTTCTGCTTCTTCGACGGCAAGACGGCCGTGCCTATGCCGCCGGTTTCCGACTATAAGCGCCTTAAGGATGGGAACGAGGGACCCAACACCGGTGGGATGGGCTGCATGTGCCCCTCGCCCTACGCTACGCCTGACGTTGTGGCCGAATGGCGCGAGAAGGTGCTCCAGCCGTTCATCAAAGGATGCCAGGAAGATGGCTTTGATTACCGTGGCGTTATCTACTTTGGCACGATGGTGACGGATGGCGGGCTAAAGGTGCTCGAGTTCAACGTGCGGATGGGCGATCCCGAGGCGCAGGCTCAAATGCCGCTCCTGCAAAACGATTTCGTAGATGTCCTTGCTGCGATAGAGAGCGGGACGCTGGATTCGCTGCGCGCCAGCTTCAGCGGCGAAGCGACGGTCACGGTGGTGATGGCCAGCGCCAACTACCCTTACGGGAACTCGCCACCCGCGCGCATTGAGGGGCTGGAGCGGATCGCGCAGTTCAACAATGGCGGTGGCTCTTCCAACGGGAGCATCTTCAGGCGGCTGCCGCGCGTGAGCGTGTTCTTCGCGGGCGTGGGTCGGCAAGGTGACGGCGATGAAGCGCTGCTGGCCACCGGCGGGCGGGTTCTCGCGGTAAGCGCGCGGGGCGACGACCTTTCCGAGGCGCGGCGGCTGGCATACGAAGCCGTAGGCAACCTCCACTTCGAAGGCGCCCAGTACCGCACCGACATCGCGCTGCTGAGATAGCACAGCGGGTCTCAGATCTCTTCTGAGGGCACAAGGGCGAACGAGCGGAGGAAATCCACATAGGCTTGCGGCAAATGGAAGTTCGTGGCGCCCTCCACAATCTTTTCCAAATAGCCTTCGCGCGGCGGGCCGGGCTCGTCGCCGCCTTCGCTTCGGTCAATGTAGGTTACGCACGCCACTTCGCCGCGTTCGGGCAGCTCCACATTCACCATCCGGCGGCGGTACCAGTCGGGCACGCCTTCGTAGCCATCGAGCGCTTTCAGCTGCTCGACGGTAAGCTCCCACACTACGCCATGGACGCTGCCCGCTTCATCGGGCACGATGCTAGCGACGCCGCGCGAGTTGATGAGAAACCGCCAGCCACGCAGCATCCCTGTGGCGACGGCCTCCGCGCCGGGGCAACGCTGCTCCATCTGCCGGGAGAGCATATTCGAGCCGTATGCGAAGTAGAGTGCCACAGTCTGAGTTTAGCACGGTAGAACGACTGCGCTGTGCTAAAATCCCTGACGCGATGAAAATGGACATGAACAAGCTGCTGGCGGATATGCAGAAAATGCAAAAGCAGGTGCAGGAGCGGATTCAGGAGATAGAGCAGGAGCTTTCCGCTGAATCCGTTATTGGCAGCGCGGGTGGCGGGCTGGTTGAGATCGAGCTCAACGGCCACCGCGAGCTTAAGCGCGTGAGCGTCAAGCCCGAAGCGCTGGACGACGCAAGTGAGAACATCGAGAACCTCGAGGACCTCATCTACGCCGCCCTCAACTCCGCGCTCACGCAGGCGCGCGAGCTTCACGAGCGCAAAATGACCGAGGCTACGGGCGGAATGGACCTGGGCGGTCTTATGGGAGACCTGCCGCAAGGCATCGGCTAATTTACCTGCGGAGCGCACATTGCTGCCAGAAGCGCTGAATCAACTGGTACAGCTACTCTCTCAGCTTCCGGGCCTGGGGCCGCGCAGCGCTCAGCGCATCGCGCTTTACCTCCTGGATCAGGACGAGGTTTACCTTAAGCAGCTCGCGGAAAACATCGGCACTGCGAAGAAAACGGTTAGCGTTTGCCCCCGCTGTGGGGGATTTTCCACACACGGGAAATGCGTGTTTTGCGCTGATGAGACGCGGGATTCTGCGCTACTGTGCGTCGTCGCGGACCCGCTGGACATATACCCCATCGAGGGCACCGGCGGCTTCAACGGATACTACTTCGTTCTCGGCGGCCTGGTGGACCCGCTTAAAGGCAGAATGCTGGAAAGCCTTCGCACGCAGGAGCTGAAAGCGCGGCTCGGCGAGGGCGGGATCAAAGAGGTTTTGCTGGCTCTGGACTTTTCGTTTGAAGGCGAAGCCACGGCGACGGTGCTGGTGGAGGAACTCAGCACTGAAAAAGTCAAATTCACGCGGCTCGCGCGAGGATTGCCGGTCGGCGCGGAAATAGACTACGCTGACGAGGACACTCTCAGCCAGGCTCTTAAGTACCGCCGCGAGATCGAGCCTGCCGGAGACAATCCAGGTGAGTAAGCAAACGCGCAAGCCCGGCTGGCTGCGCGTCAAGGCCCTCGACACAAAAACCCGCAAACTGATGTCCCGGACACTCGCGGGCCTGCATACCGTGTGCGAGGAAGCCAATTGCCCCAATATAGGCGAGTGCTTCACGCGAGGCACGGCGACGTTTATGATTATGGGGGACAGGTGCACTCGCAATTGCGCCTTTTGCATGGTGGAGCACGGGGAGCCGGAAGCGCTTGACCCGGATGAACCGGCAAGGCTTGCCAAAGCGGCAACGAAGCTCAAGCTCAAGCATATCGTAATTACCAGCGTCACTCGCGACGATTTGCCCGATGGAGGAGCCGCGCGCTTCACTGCGTGCACTGAAGAGCTAAGGCGGCTCAAGCCTGCGCCATCCGTGGAATTGCTTACGCCCGACTTCATGGGCGACCCGGACGCGCTGGGTGCAGTGCTAACGGCGCATCCCGATGTCTTCAACCACAACGTGGAAACCGTCCCTCGATTGTATCCCCGCGTTCGGCCTGAGGCCGATTACGGAAGGTCGGTCAGCGTCCTGGCGCAGGCGCACCGGTTTGCGCAATCCGATAGCGGCCGCGGCATGCTCGTTAAAAGCGGCTTGATGGTCGGGATGGGCGAGACGTTCGATGAAATCGTGGTGGTTCTGGGCGACCTGCGCGAAGCGGGCGTTGACCTTGTGACTATCGGGCAGTACCTCAAACCCCGAAGTGCGGGCGGGCATTGCGATGTAGCGCGCTACGTCGAGCCAAAGGAATTCGAAGCTTATTCTGAGATTGCCCGAGATATGGGCTTCACCGGAGTCGCCAGCGGCCCGCTCGTACGCAGCTCTTACCGGGCGGGCGAGCAACTAGAAGAAACGAAGCGAAGCTAGCGCGCTTAGTTAAGGAACGGCAGCGGGTTTTCCGGTTGCGTAATGTGCTTAATGCTCCTCATATACTTCTGCAACGGCTCCGGCACAGCCACCGTTCCGTCTTCGAGCTGGTTGTTTTCCAGCAGCGCAATCACGATTCGCGGCAGTGCCAGGCCGGAGGCGTTAAGCAGGTGAACGAATTCCGGCTTGGCTTTTGCATCACGCCTGAATCGGATGTTGGCGCGCCGCGCCTGGAAATCCCCGGTATTGGAGGCCGAACTCACCTCCAGCCATTCGCCGGAGACAGCGGAGTAAACGTCCAGGTCGTAGGTTTTCGCCGAGGCGAACGTCATATCGCCCGTCGGCAGCAGCACGCGGCGGTACGGCAGTCCCAGCAGTTCCAGGATATGCTCAGCCTCCTTGGTCATCCGCTCCAGAGCGTCGTCGCTGTCCTCGGGAGCGCACATCGTTACTATCTCTACTTTCTCAAACTGGTGCACGCGCCTGAGCCCCCGCGCTTCGTGGCCGTAGTGCCCGGCTTCGACCCGCCAGCAGGGAGTGTATGCAACGAGCCTTACCGGCAGCGCTTCAGGCGGCAGTATGCACCCGCTGTAGTAGTTGCACACCGGCACTTCCGCTGTCGGGATGAGGTAGTAATCTGGCTGACCGCCGGGATCGTGCGCCACCTGTTCGAGCGGCGTGAAGACGTGATACATCTCTTCCTTGAACTTCGGGAGCTGCCCGGTGCCGTAGGGCGCGTCGGGCTTCACCATAAATGGCGGGCGCATTTCGCGGTAGCCGTGCTCGCTGATGTGGACATCGAGCATAAAATTTATCAGCGCGCGCTGAAGTTCCGCGCCCAATCCCACGTAAAACTGGAAGCCCGAGCCCGATATGCGCCCCGCAGCGGGGAAGTCGATCAGGTTAAGGGCCGTAGCAAGCTCCACATGATCCTTGCCTTGAAACGCCAGGCAGCGCTGCTCGCCGCATTCTTTTAATACCTGCTTGGCATCCTCGCCGCCTACGGGAACCGAGTCATCGGGGATGTTTGGAAGCGCTTCCAGCAGTCTGACACGCTCATCCTGCAAGCCGTTGAAGCGGGCCTCGACTTCGGCGGTTTTTTCGTTGACGGCCTTGACGGACTCTTTCTTCTCGTCCGCCTGCGCCGTATCTCCGGCCTGCATCAGCTTGCCTATCTCTTTCGATAGCTCCTTGCGCTCGCGCCTGAGGTCGTCGAGTTCGACCTGAGTTCTGCGCTCCTCGGCGTCGAGTTCGAGAATCCGGTCAACTACGGCGGGATACTCCCCGCCGCGCGTTGCGAGTTTTGCCTTGACAAGTTCCGGATTGTCGCGCAGCTTTTTCCTATCCAGCATAGATGTATCCCAACAATTCTCCTTCCTTCACCGCGCCTTCGGTAACCAGGATTTCGCCGAGCACGCCCGACGCTTCGGCTTCGAACACCACCGAAGCCTTGTCCGCTTCCACCTCAAACAGCTCGTCACCTTCCGCCACGTTCGCGCCCTTCTCGATCAGCCACGCGCCAAACGCGATCTCGTCGCTTTTCATGCCAATTGAAGGAAGTGTAATGGGGATGCGTTCCACATCTCGCTCCAATAGCCATCTCCAGCTTACCCGCCTGAGGCGGCCTGGTCGCGTTGCGCCACCAGCGTGCGTATTGTCTCAATGATACTGTCGGTAGGCGTCCCCGGTCCCATAACCGAAGCGATGCCCGCATCCAGAAGCTCGGGCACGTCGTCTTCGGGGATGATACCGCCTGCCATCACGATGATATCCGAAGCATCGCGTTCCTTCAGCAGTTGCATCACACGCGGCACGAGCGCCATATGCGCGCCTGAGAGGATCGAAAGCGCGCAGACGTCGGCGTCCTCCTGCACGCAGGTGTTAACGATATCCTCGGGCGTCTGGTGCAGGCCGGTATAGACTACTTCCATTCCCGCGTCGCGCAGCGCGCGCGCAATTACGCGGGCTCCCCTGTCGTGCCCGTCCAATCCCGGCTTGGCAACGACCACGCGTATGATTTTCTGGGGCTTGCCCCCCGCAGTATGCTCAGAGACCATCACAAGCCCTGATTATAGCAAAGAGATGGGCCAACAGGTATGCGCCGCACGTTCCCAGCGTGTTCCTGAAAGCGCTAGCCGTTAACAAACTGCTTCACGCGCTTATAGGTTTCAGCCAGCCGCTTCTGGTAGTACGGGATATTCACATCCGGCGCTCCAGGGTCATATTCACCTAAGAGCTTCGCCACTTCGTAAGCCTTAACTTTCGCGCTGTCGCCGCTGACGTAATAACTGACCGGATCGCCGGGCTTGAAACGGTCGGGATTCCGTAGAGCGACTTCGTACTGCGCTTGAGGATTGCGGCGTGTGGTTTCGAGCTTCTTTCGATACGTGGCAAGCGAGTCCACAAGGATCGCGGTCTTCGCCAGCTTCCTCACTGGCATCCTGCCTTCCGTCAGATCACGCTTCATCTGCTCATACAGCTCCTTTATCTCGTCGGCTCGGCCCTCCAGTATCAACCGGATACTATCCTCTATTAAGCGGCGCAAGAACGGCTCCAGTCCGCGCGACTTCATCCCGCTGCCCTTTATGGTCAGCTCACCATCCGGGGAAAGCAGCGCGTAGTTCTTCACCTTGTAAGAGAGCATCGCTTCGTACTCGCCGCCGAGTTCAACCGATATTCCTTCCGGCATCCGGCCGTCGACCTTTTGCGCGAACTCGTCGTAGCCACCCGGTCGGCGGCACTCCTCAGGCGGCTCCAAGTAAATGCCATCGGTGTCCACTTCGATGATCCGCCCGCCAAGTTCCTCGACGATGCCGACCATCTCTTTGACGGTTTCCTGCCCCAGGCGTGTAACCTCCTCTGCGGCATTAAGGTCGGCGAAGTTCATCCGCGCGGTGCCCAGATAGCCGTAAAAGCTGTTGATGATTATCTTGAACGCCCCCTGCCGGGCGTCCAGCCGGGAAAACTCGCTCTGGTCGCTAAGCGTCTTCAGCTTCTGCTTGATTGCCAGCCGCTGGGCGAGAAGCTCCCGCAGCACGCTTTCAAACACGCCGAGCCGGTCGCCCTGCGGGAACAGCTTGTGCGTGAGGATGAGCGAGGGGTAAAGGCTCGCGATATCCACGTTTATCACCGGGCGCACGACGCCCGTAATCCTAATGTCGGTATAACCGCCGGGGAACATGCGTCCCTCGGCAGGATACGGCACGGCCGACGCCTTTGTGTAATATTCGCGCAGCAGCAGGCTGTTTATCTTGGTCGCGTTTCCTTTAATAACGCTGTCCTCCAGGTCGTAGGGGAGCATCTGGCTTAAATGAAAGTAGTTCTGCACCAGCGTGGCCGCCACGTCTTCTGTCTCCTTGAGCGCTGCTGCTGTGTCAGGTATCTCGCGCTCGCTTTCACGCAAGCCGAGGTAAGCCGCGAGATACGGCAGGTCGTAGCTGTCCATCTCGCGCTTGAAGATGTCGTAGCCCTGGGCGAGGATCCAGGTGTCAAGCAGGCTCCGCCCGAAGACGCGCAAGCGGGGAAACTCCAGGCGCCTTTCCGCAAGCGGCATCGTGTAACGTTCGCTCCACGCCTCGCGCCCGCCGCGCCCGAGTCTGAAGGGAACCTTCGTTTTCCTTGCGCGCGCATAGAGGAAAGGCAAAATGTGCTTGTAAATGTTGTGGCCGCATATCACATCGGGGTCGAACTCCTGCGCAAGCTCGGCGAATTTCCCGAGCAGCTCGCCCTCATCCATCGTTTCGCCGTCCAGAAGCACTACGCTATCGCCGCACTTCAAGCCCAACTCAGCGATCCGATGCTCTTTGTTCTTGGGATCCGCCAGTTCATCGCTCACGCTTAGCTTGAGCTCCAGATGCAGCGTGCGGACATCCGCCCACTCCATCCCCAGGAAGTGCGTCGCGCCGGTCGCGAGCATATGCTGGTGTGTGAACTCCTTCACCTCATAGTACGGCTGCTGGGCGAAATCCTTCCTGTGCGAGCGGTAGTACGATGCAATCTCTTTGAGTGCATTTGTGTACTCGCCGCAGCTTGCGAATCTCGCCAGCAAGTGGAAGCCCGCGTCGCCGGAAAGCTCCACTGTTTCACAATCCACTCCTGCGCGCTCCAATACCTCGCGGCCGTCTATATATAAGTACGGCGTAAGCACTATTGCCTCCTCCGTCACGCTGCCGCCTTCCCTGCGGTATGCGTGGACCGTGCTTGTCGAAGCGTCGCAGTCCAGGCCGACGATGCACTGCGTATCGTCCCGGCCGCAGAGCAAACTGTTCAGTTCGTTGCTATTCATCGTTCAGCAAATCGCCGTGGACCGCAAATTGCAGAGAAGACGGCATGTCTCCGCCCAGCGATATTCGCAACTCGACTGGCTTACCCGCTCCTGCGAGCGTGGGATTGAGCTCAAACCGCGGATGGTTGCTCGCCGCAAGAGCTACGCGAAGCCTGTGCCCCGCGTCAACGATGTAGGCTGTGTGCCCGAGCTCCACAGGTATCACGTAAAACTCGTTTGGCGTAACGTCTCGCGGCGTCGTGTACGGGTAAGGAAGCGACATGCGCGCGATGCCGTCTAGGATTAAAAACGAGGTCCCGTCGGGGTAGACATCGGAAAGGCGCACGGAAATATCTGCATCCTGCGCGTCTACGGACATCGTTATCTGCGCGGTCACCTGACCTGCTATCGGCATCGGGCGCAAAAGCACATCGCTGGTAAATGAAATAACGTCGGCGCGCTTTTCAACTTCGCGCTGGTCTGCGGGGCCGGCGGGGATGGTTAGATTACGCCCGCCCTTTGTCTTCACGGGATTTGAAGGCGTAAAGGTGAGCTTCACGCTGTGTTCAGGCACCCCCGGCAGCGCCGGTTGGAGACTGCCTTCCGGCGCAAGAAACATAATCGCTTCATCAGCTTCCGGCGGGAAGTCGCCTGCTGCGACCCAGGAATTGCCCGGGGCGTTGCTTCCCACAAGGCTGCCCATCGCGTAATACTGGACACGGGGGTAACGTTCAGCGAAGCGGTTATCCTCATCCTTGAGGTAGCAATCGAAGAAGGCGATCACGTCGGGAATGAAGTCGCCCGCGGCATGGGGCGGAAGCTCGATGCTTCCCGTAGCGGCGTCAAACATCGTCCCGTGAGTCCACGGGCCCATAACAAGATAGGTATCATCGGGTGAGCCGTTGGGCGCGTGATGCCGCCGCAGGTCGTAGCCCCGCAGCGTTCCCTCAGCAAACGTGTCGTACCATCCGCCGAAGTACATTACCGGAGTGAACGGGACTTCGGCGCGCGTGGTCAGGTCAAGCGTCCGCCAGTAGTCGTCGTAGAATGTATGCTCCCGGATCAGCCGGAGATTTTCCTTATCCCACTCGTTGCCGCTCAGCCAGTCCTCCACCTGAGATTCGCGCAGCACCCCGCTCACATAGGCGGCATCGTGGTAGATGCTCGTCGCGGCGACGATTACCACCTGCGCTTTCAATGAAGGCGGAGCTGCCCCCGCGAGCATGTTCTGGGCTATGCCCAGCGCCGACGCGCCGATAGTGCCCACGCGCCCGTCACACCATTCCTGCTCTGCAATCCATTCTACCGTGTCATAGCCGTCCTGAAGCTCGCCCCAGCCGTCGTTTACGAATGCAAGGTTGTCCCCTTCCGAGTCGAACCGCCCCCGCATGTCCTGAGCGATAAACGCATATCCTTCTCGGGCCAGCGCAAGGTAGTCACGTGTGCCGTCCCTGCCGTACGGCGTGCGCATTAGTATCGCCGGATGCGCTCCGCCTTCTTCTGGCAGCACGAGCGTAGCAACGAGCTCTGCGCCGTCCCGCATCGGGATTCGCAGCCCATCCTCCAGTTTCAGCGCGGTCGCTAGCTTGAATTCCAGGGGTTTTGTGTCGCCGGCGGCTACGGTTCTAGCCCGGTCAAGTTCGCTGCGAAGCGGGAGCTGGCCTGCGAGCCTAACCCCGCCGCTGGCCACATTGCGGTAGAGCGGATCCGTGGTGAAGACGTAAAACTCCCCTGCGCCTTCAGCAAGCTGCGATGAAACCAGGCGAAACTCGCCCAGGTTGTTCGACACCGTCTTCGCCTGGGGATGCACTGTCACATCTTCTGGCAGATCTCGCAGCGCGCTGCGGCTGACTGCGCCGATAGGGATGCGCGCAAGTGGCTTCCCCGTATCGGCGGATAAGACCACGCCGCGGATCTCCTGCCCGCCGTCTTCCGGCGCAATAAGACAAGCGACTGCGAACGCCGCTGTTGCGAGCAGCGCAAGCAAGCTAATGGACAACGAGTGTAGCTTCACGCCGCTTTTCCTTTTAAGCGTCATTTGAGTTCAAACACGCAAAACCTTGCCTCCGGTGCCAGGCTCATGCACAGGCTTTCTTCTGCCCTGGCGCCAGAGTGGCCGGACCAGGCCATTAGAGCGCTGACGAAACCGCTGAAGAAACCGCACGTGGCTTTGCCGCAGTCAGGCTTAACGAAAGGTGACTTGCGGCAATGGAATATGTGCCCCCGCCCGATCTCGTCAACTTCTAAACGAGTGTCGGGGAAGAAAGAGGCGAGGGACGAGAGCGCCTCATTGAGCGCTTTGCGCCTGGCCTGTCGCTTCGGTCTGGCTAAACCTCGCGTCAGGCTGTCAAAAGCTATCTCGCCCGCAAATCGGGCGATGTCGCCATAAAATTCGCTTTCCAGCAGATCGTCACGCAGCTCATTCACGGGAATCGCTGACAGTTGTCCAACGTCCTTTGTGCGTTCGACGGCTTCTACCGTGACACGGTACCGGCCCTCCAGCTCCCGGCAATACTCCACGTCATACCGTGAAACCGCCATCCACAGGGAGTAATATACGAGCGGGGCTATCCGGGGGGGCTTTTCCACGGCACGATTTTACCAGAGGTGCGTATGCGGCGCACCGTCCGGGGGCGGCCGTTTCCAACAGGCTAGAGCCGCTGCCTTTACACCGGGCAGTTCGGCCGAATATGTGACAGCGAATGGTGCCGCAGCACCACTCGCTGTGATTAGGTCCGTGTCAAGTCTTGGATTATTCGGCTGCCGCTTCGTCTGCGGCGTCCTCACTTTCTTCGACTTCTTCGGTTTCCTCCTCGTCGTCACCCTCTTCTTCATCAGGCGTTGCCTCTTCGTCGCCGGCCTCGTCCCCATCCTCCGCAGGCTCGATTTCCTCAAGCTCTTCAGGAGTAGCCGCAGCGCCCTCTGGTGGGAGTTCAGTCTCCACCTCCTGCATTGCGGGCATCTGGGGCCTGGATACGACATCGCCCTGACCGGGCTCAGGCTCGGTGGTTCTCGGGCAGGCCGTGAGCGCCAGCGCGAGGGTGATAAGTAGTCCTAATGCAATGATAATCAGAATTAATTTTCTCATTGACTCCCTCCCGTTGCCACGTTTCCGTCGGCTATATCCAGCCAATCGGGGCAATCATTATACTCCACGCGGGAGTAATGGGCAAACCCGGTTTTCGCTAGCCCGATTCTCTGCTGCTTTGCTTCCCGGGGATGCGTGACCAACGGTCGACAGCAAATCCGATAACCATCGAAACGAGACCGGCGCAGAAAAGGATGATAGGCCAGCCCATCTGGTCCTCAAAGTATTCGAAGCCCGTCGAGAAGACGTAGATAATCACAAACAGCGTCCCAAGGTAAAGGAACGAGCGGACCCGCATCCGCTGGCTGATGAAGATAGCGGCAAGGGAAAGCAGCAGGAAAGCGGTCTCGTATGCCGGCAACTCGTCGTCTACGCCTGTAAGAAACGCGCCGAAAAGCAGCATCCCGCAGCCGAAGAAGCCCAGTATTCCGCGGTAAATAGACAGTCCGGTGTAGCCCATATCCGACAGGACTCGCGTCAGGTATGCAAGGCCCAAACCGACTGCGGCCGCGAGAACCATCGAGATCCCGTGGATGTTAGCTCCGTATCCGTCGTATGCGTACTCTTCCACTATACCCATCGGGAGCATGCCGCCGGAGAAACCAAGCGCGAGCAGCGAGAATACCATTCCCACCCATGCCACCAGGTAAAGCAGCATTGCGTCGGCAGCTCGGCGTCCGCGCTCTGCGTACAGCCCCACGAGAAGCACAATAGCGCTGGCGGCCAGGGCAAATCGGTGAACGCTTATTTCCGGTTCCACCTTCAGCAAGCCTGCGATGGAAAAAGCCACGCAGAGCACAAAGCCCAGTCCCGCCAGCAGCGACCAGGACGGATGAGGAAGAAAACGCCTGCACAGCAGGTAAACCACTGTTGCCACGCCGAGGGAGAGCCCCCAGTGCAGCAGCACGGGTTGCTGCGTGTAATACTCCGGCTTCCCCGCTGAAGGCCCCCACACGGCCATATACATCACAAACGGAACAAGCAGCCCGGCTGTAAGCAGGAAGTAGACTGCAACCGCTCGTTGGCTCATAAACCACAAAGCCAGGCCTGCGACAGCGCAGACTAACATTGGCGTGAATATGGACCCGAAGCGTTCAAGCCCGGACCATTCTTCCCAGTTGATGGAGATAAAAAAGACGGCTGCGCTTACGATAACAACCGCTCCAAGGAACAGGAATATGCGAGCCGCAGTTACGCGGGACAGGTCAACGGCGGGAGTGGCCGCCGGGCTGGCGCGTTTCGCCGGTGCCTGCGGCTGTACGGACAGGGGATCAAGCAGCTGTGCAGCTCTGGCGATAGCTTCATCTACCTCTTCGCTGCTCCAGCCTTTGCCTTTGAGCGCGCCCCTAATCTCCTCCTTCGGAAGGGAACGCGCGAGAGACTGGATGATGAACTCAAAGAGCTCCTGATCAGCCATAGTTACTCCCCCTCGAAACAGCGCAGAGCTAACGCCCCGCGTACTATCCGCAGTACCTGTGCGATATGCAGTGCGCCCAGTACATCTGAAGCCCGTATTCGTCCATCAAATGCTGCACGATGGCCGTGCGGTTCCGGCAGTCAAAACCAAGCTCCTGCAGTATCTTAATCCAATCGTCGGACGACTTGCCGGTCGCGCCTGCAAGCTCCTCGTCGTTGGCAGTTACTTTTTCTCCACGCGCCATTAGTCACCAATTAGCATCAGATTATACCGTAGCAATCGTTCTATATCAGGGATGACCGGAAAAGAAGACAGCGGAAGACGGGATTCGAACCCGCGACCCCCACCTTGGCAAGGTGATGTTCTACCACTGAACTACTTCCGCGCGAGCGGTTACTATACGGAATCGCTGCCGGTAAAGTCAAGCGGGAGCGCGTCAAGGCTGCGGTGCTATAATCGGCGCATCACTCCGGAGGGAGGATGTTGTGAACCGTAAATCCCTCGCAAGCTTGTTTCTAGCCTGCATCCTGTGCTTTCTTGCGTTTACTGCAATTGCCCGTGCCGAAGCTATCCCGACCATAGACGAGCCTATCATCGTGCCGCGCTGGCGAACCATCGGGCCCTTCCCGATGGGTGTGCGCGAAGCTGGAACCGACGCGCTGGCGTACTTCGGCGAACAGCCGTTCGAAGAGCCGCTCCTGAAGGGCTCCTTTCCCAGTTACCTCGTGCCCGGATGCACGGTGCGTTGGAAGTATATTGAGAGTGACAGTGAGGGGAAAGCCACAATTGAATATCCCGAGATAAGCGAAGATTACTGGGAGCTGATTACAAGCGAGTGGGGATTCGCTGGCGCGCTTTACCGGGGGCTTGCTTTCGGAGCCGTCGAAATCGAAAACGGGCCAAGGCGGGCGCTAATTGACCTGCAGGGTTCAGGTGGATTTCACCTTAACGGGGTGCCCTACCAAGGCGATTCTTACGGTCACAATATGTGGAAACAGCCTGTCGTCTTGCAGCCGGGGCGTAACGAGTTCCGCGTTGGCTTCAGCTACCGGGGATCGTTTTCGATGTGTATCCTGCCAGCAGCAGACGACGTGGCGTTTGTCGCCAAAGATGCCACATTGCCGGATCTGGTACGCGGATGGAAGCGGCGGATTATGTTCTCAGTACCCGTAGTTAATGCAACAACGCGTTGGCTGAAGGAGCCCTTCATCCGTGTCCAAAGCGATGTTCCGGGGCTAGCCGGGCTTTTCGGCGCGCCGATACCCGTCCCGCCGCTGTGCGTCCAGAGCTTCCAGGTGCCAGTTGGCCCAACGCCGAACGTCCCGCTGGAATACGAGGCCAACGAGGCCGAGGTTAAGGTTGAGTTCCTCGATGGCAGGGACGGTCCCGCGCTCGGGAGTGATATTCTCAAGTTTCGCGTGCGTGATTCGTCTGAGTCTCGGCGCGAGACCTTCTGGTCGCCGAGCACATACTCAGTCCAGTACTACGCGCTTAAAGAGCCGTTGGATTTCGACCCGCATAAGGAGTACGCGCTTGTATTGTCGCTGCATGGCGCCGGCGTCGAAGCGCAGGGGCAGATAAACTCTTACGAAGCAAAAGACTGGGCGTTCGTCGTCGCGGCGACAAACTGCCGTCGTTTCGGCTTTGACTGGCAGGACTGGGGGAGCTTGAACGTCCTTGAAACCCTGGCGGAAGTCGAGGAGCGTTATCCCATCCACAGCGACCGCATCCATCTCACAGGCCACTCAATGGGCGGGCATGGTACTTGGTTCAACGCGTTCACCTATCCCGACAGATGGGCCAGCGCCACGCCGAGCGCCGGATGGACTACCTTCGATCTCTACGTGCCAATGTTTTTGCGCAAGAATCTCACGATGGGCTCCCCCAGGGCGAACCTTATCTGGAATCTGGCAATGCGCGAGGACAATACGCTGGTGCTGTCGGAAAACGCGCTCAACCTGCCGATACTGGCGATTGAAGGCAGCGCTGACGACAACGTCCCACCGCAGCAGCCAAAGATGCTGGTTGACCTGCTCACACGCCGAGGCTACGACATCACCTACTATGAAGAGCCGGGCATGGGACACTGGTGGAACGATCCCGGCACTCCAGGAACAGATTGCGTTGACGCAAGCTGGATCAATGACTTCTGGCAAAAGCACGAGCGTAATCCGTGGCCAAAGAGGATTGTTTACCGCACACACAATTATTCGATTAACAACCGCGCCTATTGGGCTACTATTGACCGTCCGCTGAAGGCTTACTGCGACACCAAGGTGGAGGCGGAGGTCGTCGCGGCGCGCACGGTGGAAGTCGAAACAGTCAATATAGAGGGCTTGACGCTCAGGCTACCGGAAGACCTTATTGGCGGAATCAAGGCGGTGCCCGAAGCGGGAACTGCACATAGCGGCAAGATTATGGTAAACCTCGATGGGACACGATTCACGCTTGACCCAGTAGCGGACGACACCTACAGCTTCCACCGGGAACAGGAAAGCGTGTGGAAGGCTGGCAGCGTCGCGGTGCCGGAAGGCGTGAAGACGCGGGAACTCTATGGGCCGTGGAAACAGGCGTTTATGCGCCCGTTCGTGATTATCTACGGTACCCAGGGGACGGACGAGGAGGATGAGTGGACGCTTGCGCTCGCGAGAGCTTACGCGCACGCATGGTGGTACCGGGCAAACGCACGCGCATGGATTATCGCCGATACCGACCCGATACCGGAGCTTACAGAGCCACCGAACTTGATTCTCCTTGGAGGTTCAAAGGTGAATTCCGTGACGGCGCGGCTTGAAGGCGACCTGCCCATCGTCGTTCGTGACGACGGTGTCCTGGTGGATGGACGGTGGATTCCCGGGCGCGACCTTGCGGCGAAATTCGTCTACGCGAATCCGGAATGCCCTGAATCTCTCATTCTGGTACAGGAGGGGCAGTCGCTTGAAGGCTTCAAGCGCCTGTTCAGCTTCATTGAAATCTACTCCGGCGCAGGCTTCCCAGACTGGATGGTTTGGGGTGACGAGGTTAAGCTTCTGGGGCTTGGCGGCGTGAGCGCGATGGGCTTCTTCGATATGGCTTGGCAGGTAGACGATTCGCTCACGTTCTGGAACGAAGACCTGCTGAGTAAACGAGGCTAAGAGCTGATGCCGCGAGCCGCTGCCTGCTACACTAGGAGCGATGGCTGACCGCGTGCTCATCATAACCCGCGCCGACTCGACTGTCGGTTACGACCATATCCTGCGCTCTATCACACTGGCGCGCCATCTACGGACGGAGCTGGATGCCGACGCACAGATAGTGCTGCTGGGTGACGAAGACTCGCTTGGCTACATCCGCCGGCAAAACGAGCAGGCGCTGTTCTTCCCCTCCTGGGAGCTTCGATGGGCGGTTCGGCACAAGCTTCTGGCGGAGCTTCTGCAGCGGCGCTATCCCTTCTACAAGCCACACCTTGTCGTCTTCGACACCTATGCCTTCGCTGACACCTACTGGGGGCGCGGGCTCTTCCGGCGGCTTTACCCGCTTTCAGTGTTTCTCGGCCTGGACATCTACCCTCATCGCAGCCGGCAGCAGCGTCCGGAGCGCAAGGCATACCAACCCATAGCCTTTGATTTCATCGTAAACTCGCAACTCGCGCCGTTCGGGTCAAACAAAAGCGAGGCTGGCGGCGCGGTGCTCTTTTACGGAACGGATTATCTTATCCTCCCGCTGGAGCTGCTGGCCACCCCGCCCTGGCGTCCGACCGAACCCGGCAGCGGTACTATCCCCGTCTTTCTGGGCTACGGGTCAAGCGCCGCGGCGCACAGAGTTCTGTCAACGCTTTCAGGCCCTCGCTTTGAAAACAAGAGCTTTCGCTTCTTCTCCAACCACCCGAAACTCGCCGGGAAGTTCGCCCGGGGCGGCGTCACCGTGGACAAGCTTCCGCACGGGGTGGAGTTTTATCGCGCGTTCCGCTCTGCCCCGTTCGGCATCGCCTCCTGCGGTTCCTCGCTCTACAGCCTGATCTACCTCGGCGTGCCGCTGATTGTGGTACCGATAGGGGCGCAGGAAGTGTCCACAGCGCAAAAAGCCACCGACGCGGGATTTGGCCTGGCAGTGCTGCCGCGTAAGCGCAATCTGGAAGAAAAACTCGAACAGGCGATGTTCAGGCTGGACTCTCCTGAGTTTGCGCAGAGTCAGTCTGATCTCGGCAGGCAACTGGTAGACGGAGAGGGAATTCACCGCGTGGCTGCAATCGTTGAGCGTGCCCTGGAAAACGCGCGCAAGAGACTCGCATAGCTATCCGAACACGAACGTCGTCAGGACACTGCTGCTGGTCTTCCGCTGGTCTGCCACCGAAAGCCCGTCCGGAATGCCCTCTGGCGCGAACCGTGTCTCCAGAAATAGCCGGCAGCCGGGCGCGAACAGGTGGCGGTTGCGCGTGACGGCGGCAAGCAGGGGCACTTCCAGCGGTGTTGAGAACGGCGGGTCAATAAACGCCAGGTCAACCGCTTCACCGCCTTCGAGCGCCCGCCCCACAGCCGCCAGCTCGCGGGTGGCGTCCATCTTCAGCACGATGCCCCGATCCTCTACATCGAAGCGCGTGAGGCTGCCGCGGATGCTCTCCACGCACTTGTGGGATTTTTCGAGGAACACGCTCTTGCGCGCGCCCCGCGATATAGCTTCCATCCCCACCACGCCCGTGCCAGCGAAAACGTCCAGAAACACGGCGTCGTCAATGCTTACGGGGCCGATGATGGAAAAGAGCATCTCGCGAAGATAATGCGTGCTGGGCCTGAACCGGCTGTTCCTGGGCAAAAAGACCTCGCGGCCCTTCAGAGTGCCTGTGATTATGCGGACGCTCACGGCAGGCTCCTTATCCTCACCAATACACCGAGTTTAATCCGCGGACTCGCTGTCCTGACGCTCCTGCAGCCTTTGCTGGCACACAGCGAGCGTATCGGCGAAGCGGTAGCAGTCCACGATATTGGACGGAACGCTTGCGCGCACCCATGTAGGCAAGCCCGCGCCCTTCATCGGCCGGACGAATACACCGTGCTCGTTCATCGCGCGGGCAAGGTCCACGCTGTCCACCCCCGCGTCGAAGAGCAGGAAATTCGTGTGGCTTTCCACATGGCGGAATCCGTACTCGTCCAGCAATCTCCCCATCTGTCCGCGCATCTCAACGGCCATCGCCACCGACTGCCGGTGATACTCCTCGTCCTCCAGCGCGGCCAGCAGCGCGGCTTGCGCCATCGCATTTACGTTAAACGGCATCCGCACTTTGTGCAGGGCTGCGATGACCTCCGGGCGCCCGATGATAACGCCGATGCGCAATCCCGCAAGCGCATATATCTTGCTGAACGTGCGCAGGACGATTACGTTCTCGTGCTCCTTGAGGTATTCGATCCCGCTCACGTAGCCGGAATCAGTAACGAAATCAACATACGCTTCGTCATGGACGAATAGGGCGTCGCCGTCTATCTTGCGAATAAGCCCCTCCACCTCGAGACGGCGAGCGATCGTGCTGCAGGGATTGTTGGGATTATCCAGCCAGACGATTTTCGTGTTCTCGGTAATGGCATTCGCCAGGCCTTCGGTATCGGGAGTGAAATCGTCCCTGACCGGCACGCGCACCACTTTCGCGTTCTGGATGGCGCCAGCGATGTTGAAAATAGAGAAGCCCGGCTTCGACACGACTACTTCGTCGCCGTCGTCAACGAACGCCTGGCTGATGTAGTAAATCCCCTCGGCGCAGCCCGCCACCGGCAGGAGCCAGTCCGGCTCCAGGGCGAATTTCTCCGCGAGTTTCGCGCGCACGGCTATCGAACCGTCGTCTGGATAGTAATGAGCGCGCTCGGCGGCCTTCTGCAGCGCTCTCACAACCGACGCCGGAGGGCCGAGAAGGTTCTCGTTGCTCGCGAGCTTGAGGATGTTTTTTTCCTCGCGAATGGGTTTTCCCGGCACGTAAGGGTGAAGCGCGTCCAGGTGCGGACGCACGAACTTCGACAGATCCATCGGGCTAGCCCTCCTCGAATTCGAAGTCGTCCTCGACTCCAGCCAGGAAATCGAGGTTGCGTTCCAGTATCCACAGTTGAAAGAACTCGCTGGCTGTCCTGCACCTGAGTTCTTCGAGGATTTTCTCTAGGCAGGTATCCACGCGCTTCTTGTCTTGCGAGAAATAAAACACGTCGTCCGGCCGGAGTCCGAATTTGTCGCGCAGGATGAGCTTATACATCTTTGGCGGCATCTCCCTCTCCAGCTCGGTACGCGCAGGAAGAACTTCCTCTTTCACCGCCATTCCCCAGCGCACATACGCGGGATCGCGGGGGTCCAAGCCCTCAAACAAGCTGTACTTCAGCTCGTAGCCGTGGGCAATCTTCCCGGTAAAGAGCCGACCGATTGTCACCCCAATATTCGCTAGAAGCACTTGCCCAACCCTTGGCTGGAATTATAGGTTATGCGGCGGGCTATTACAAGGATAAACGCTCGAAATGGCTCCGGTGGATAAACGGGAGCAGCGCTCCCGCGATGCGCCGCGCCCGCCGGTTCGCGAGAAGGCGGGCCTTTACGATATTGCGCCGGAGTTCAGTCATTTGGGGAGCTAACGCGCGGCGGTATTCCGCCAGGGCGGTTCCAATCGATACGTTAAAAGCCTGCGCAGCAGCCTTTCCGCTTGCCAGAGCGTAGCTGATGCCGTCGCCGCTGCTCGGGCTGACCATGCCCGCCGCTTCGCCGCAAGCCAGCACCCTCCCTTGCCCCAGCCAGATGTCGGAGGTCTTGCGCGGACAGGTTAGGCGGCAGCCGCCTATGCGCCCCGGCTCGAACTCCAGCCCCCGCTCGCGCAGGTGTTTAATAAGCGGAGCGAGCATCTCACCGGGCGGATCCCGTCGGTCGTATTCAAAAGCGCCGCCAATTTCCCCTGCGGTTTCGCTTTTGGGAATAAACCAGCCAAAAAAGGGCGTCCATTCGCTGGCGAACACCGCGATGTAGAACGGATAAGGAGAGCACAGCGTACATTCAGCCTGCAACGCGTTGTAATGGGGCGCTGTCGGCACTCCCAGCGCGCGGCGCGATATCTGCCGCCAGCCGGTGCAGTCGTGGAAGCGGGACGCAATCACTTCGCGCTTGTCGTCCAGGCGCACGCGAACTGCTTCAGCTTCGGGCTGCAGGGCGCTAACGCGGGTGCGGGGTGAATACTCAACGTCGCTCCCGCGCTCGTCCAGCGCCAGGCGCAGAAGCCACCCGTCCAGCAAGCTCCGGTGGCAGTTAGCGTAGTCCACCGGATAGCGCGCCCGCGCGCCTATGTCCAGGTCGTGGTATTCGAGCTTCGTCTTGAAGGGCTTTGCCCTTATTTCCAGAGGAATTTCAGGCAGCAGCGCCTGCGCCTGCGTAGTAAGCATCCCGCCGCAAAGCTTGCCGCCGCTTGAGCTTTCCAGAGGATTAGCGGCATCCACCAGCAAGGCGCGAGTTCCTTTGGGCAGGTGCTTCAGCGCCCATGCGCCCGCCGGCCCCACGCCCGCTATAACTACGTCGAAGTCAGCGCTCATCCTCACTCGGGCCATTCCAGGCCGAAGTCGTCCAGCGCGCGTATGTAGATCAGCTCATCCGCTACGCGATTGCCATACGCCATGGCCGGCCTGCCGGCGACTTCAGCCAGGGCAATGCCGTCGCTTACGTCGGTATCGATGTCTACCGTCACCGGCTCATTCCACTCCTTCCCCACATTATCTTTGGCTACGACATATTTCACGAAATACCAGATAGTTCCGGGTGTGTGGGAATACGCGATAGCCGGGCGGTCGTTTATTTCCGCCAGGCAGATTCGTCCCCCGCTACCGACGACCCCTTCGCCGTCGCTGCTGACCACGGTGATTATGTCGTCCCATCCTTCGCCCGCGGGATCCAGCGCCCTGCGGTAGATTAGCGCATGCGGAAGCTCGCCGCCGGTTTCTATCGCTACCGCGGGATTGTGACCTATAAGCGTCATTGAGGAGCGCGCTGACATATTCGAAAAGTCAGTCGGCTCGCCCCATTCGTTGCCGAACTCGTTCTTAGCTCTAACATAGATTGCGCCGCCCCACCACGTATGAAAAATCGCGGGATTTCCGTCGGCGAATACCATGCTGGTTTGCGCGTAACTTGCGCCACTGATTCCCTCTGCGACTTCGATGAAGTCTGTCGGCCAGTCCGTTCCATCTGCGTTATTTGCCCGCACAAATAGCAGCTTGCAGTTACCGCTGTAGTCGTCATTGGAGAAGGCGATGGCGGGGCGCCCCACGACTTCCAGCAATCCGGCTGCCGTAGGATTGACCGAAAAGCCGTCGTATACTTCCTTCACGGAATTCCAGTTGTCACCTGCAGCGTCCTGCGCGCTGGCAAAGTCAATACGCCCGCCCCCAATCATGAACGAAACCGAACTCACTCCCGCAGGTTTCCCTCCGACAATTCGCAGAATGTTGTTGGTGTAAGCTGCACCGTCTCCGGCATACTCCTGGTATTCTCCCCATTCCGAGCCGAGCGCGTCGGTAGCTCGCACATAGCACACTGCGTCGCTGCCGTCCCCGGTCTTGGTGAATGCGATCGCAGGATTCCCATCCGCTACTACCATGCTCGGGTGTGCCGCGGTGACTTCCGCAACAACGACCTTTAACTCAGCGCTGCCCGGTGTGACCGTAAGCGTAAACGGGAATGTGTCCTCATCCGCGGCGTTTTCCACCCTCAGGCTTGCCGCGTATTCGCCCGCCGCCCCGAGCGTCACCTCCGGGCTTTCGTCCACCGGAGTGTTGGGCACCGCGCCGCCGCCGAAGTCCCAGTAATAAATAAACGGAGGGGTTCCGTTAACCTCCGCGCTGAACTCGGCGAGAGTCCCTTCTTCCCCGCCCGAAGGCGTAACGGACACGATGCCCGGCGGGTCCACCACCGGCTCGGTCACTTCAAGCGTGAACGGGTAGACGTCATTCCCGGCACCGTTTACTGCCGTGACGCTGGCGTCGTACGTGTTTACGGCGTCAAGCGTGACCGTTGGAGAGCTGCCCACCGGCTTGTTGGGCACCGCGCCGCCGCCCATATCCCAGTAAAACGACATCGGCGCCGCGCCGCTTGCAGTTACCGAGAACACGACTGCTTCACCCGTCACGCCGCCCTGGGGATTTACGCTCTCGATTATCGGCGGCTCCGGCACAAACTCTACAACCTCGCCGGGCACACCGGGAGCGGAGCTTCCATTGTAGGGCACAATCCGGTAATACGGGTGTTCTCCCACCTCGGCTGATACGACGAAGCTAAACCGCCCGATGCCTGACGCCAGCGAGAAATCAAACGCATTGATGGAATTCCAGCCCGGATCTTCCGGGTCCGATACCGGCGCATTCTGCAGGACGTAGCCCGCGCACTCTACGCCGTAGTTCTGGGCTATCGGAGTAATATCCTCGATGCCGATTCCGTGGTTACCGCTGCCGTCAACTACGGCCTGAATAGAGTTTATATCCGCCCATGTTTCGTTATAGTGGATTGCCAGCGGCGTGATGTCGCTGATGCCGACCGTGCCGTTCTGGTCGTAGTCGCCCACGTTGCGGTAGTGCCACATAAGGCTTAGCTGCCCGTCTTCGCTCCAGATTGTAAGGTCGTCGACTGCGTTCATTGAGCCTGTGGGCGCCGTGCTGGCGCGCTTGCCGTTGCAGGCTGACAGCTCATCGGACAGAGCGCTCTTTAGGTTCTCGAACAGCTCCGGATCAACACCGGCGGGCGGTTCAAGCTCCCGCAGTTCTGCGAGTGCGCTTTGCAAAGGCACCAGAGCAGATGCTTGCGCCTGAACTGGCGAGGCGTTGCGGGTATGTCCGCTGCACGCCGCCAGCAGCAGGGCGCTGCTTGAGACCATAATAATCCGCAGAAACCTGGACATCGGCTTTACTCCTCCTTTAGGGCTCCTCCGGCCAGTCATAGCCGTACGTGTCGTTAGCTATAACATACTTGAGCACGTAATCGCCCAGGTCATAGTAGGCTATGGCCGGATGCCCGCTGATTTCGCACAGCGACGCATATTGCCCAACATAGTTGCCGCTGCCGGAGTCGACCATCACGGGATCTTCCCATGCGCCGCCCCAGGCGTTTTTCGCGATTATGTACATCAGCGCCCCATCCGGATAACCGGCGTGGTATGCCACCGCGGGGAACCCGTTTATAACTTTCAGCGAGGTGTACTGCCCGGTGTCGGCTTCGCTCAGTCCGCCATCGTCCAGGATTACCGGGTTTCCCCACGTGTCGCCGTTTTCGTCTTCCGCGCGTACGAACATCAGGCTTTCGCCCTCGTCATCCTGGTAAACGATTGCGGGATTGCCGCTCACCACGAAAAGGCACGTGTACCATGGATCGTGGTCGTCCTCGACGATAACCGGCGTATCAGGCCAGCTGCTGCCGGACTCGTCGTTGGCGCGGATGAACCTTAGTTCGTGGTTCCCGTAGTGGCGGTACGATATCGCGGGGCGGCCTTTGATGTTCGTTAGCGAGTTGAAAACGCCGCAGCTGCCGCTGTCAACCGTGATAGGGACGTTCCATTCGTATCCTTCGGGATTCATCGCGTAGGCGTACTTCAGCGAGGACGCCGAGTCGGTGTAGTAGCTGATTGCGGGCACGTACTGCTCGCCGTTCCTGACTAACGACAGGCGAGTGTGCCGTCCGGTGTTATTCACCTCGTCCACCTTTACCGGAACGAGCCACCAAACACCCCCTGCCGCGTCATTCGAGCCGATGAACATCAAATCATCATCGGTATCGTTGTAGTAGGAGATTGCGGGATTGCCGGCGACCTTAGCCATCGAAGACCAGTCCCCCGCGTCGTGGGCGCTGACGATTACTTCCGGTGATGCTGGCCAGGCCGCTCCGAATGCGTCTTCCGCCCGTATGTACTGCAGCGTCTCTTTTGTGGAGTTCCTGTACGATATCGCAGGCCGCCCGTCGGCGGATATCAGGTTGCAGTGCGAGCCCACTCTGTCCGCCGGGTCCTGCGGGCCGCCGTCGTCCACGATGAGCATAACGCCCTCGAAGCTGGAGTAGGCGCTTATGTCGAATTCTTCGAAATCCGTGCCATAGGCGTTCTCCACTTCTAAGCTGCAACCGTAGATGCCGGGCGTGGATGTCAGTGTGATGGTCGGTGAAGCCTGATCGGAGCTGCCCGTGCTTGACGCGCCGTCGAAATCCCAGTTGTAGGTGATGGGCGTGCTTCCGGTCACGTTCGCTGAGATGGTGATTTCAGAGCCGGTCTCGCCGCCCGTCGGCCCGATATCGAATATCTCGGGGGCTTCCGGCGGCGGATTTACCGTGTAGTTGAACGGGTACGAGTCCTCTCCCGCCTCGTTGGTCGCGGTGAGAGTCCCGGCGTAGTTTCCCTGCGCCGTCGCAGTAAGCGCGGGCTCAGCTTCAGCAGATGAATCGCCGTCCAGGCCGCCGCCAAACTCCCAGTAATACGTCATTGGCTCATCGCCCGTGACGGTTGCGGTGAACGTTATCAGTTCAGTTTCGCCGCCCGGTGTGTACTGCACGTCCTCGATAACCGGCGGAACGCCCGTAACCGTCAGGATGAAGTCAAATGTGTCGTCGCCGAAGGGATTGTGGACCGCCAGGCTGCAGGGGTATTCACTCCGCTCGGAAGGCACTGTCACCAGCGGGCTTGCAAGCGTGCTCAGATACGGGTCGCAGGCCTCGTCAAACACCCACTGGTACGTTATGGGCGCGCTGCCAGAAACCGACGCGCTGAACTGCACTACTGTGCCGATAACGACCGTCGTGGGATCCACGCCAAGGATTGTCGGCGGCGTTGTCCCGAACTGCACTGCGTTGCTCGGCTCGCCCTCTTCCCCATCCGCATCCACAGGCACTACCAGGTAGTACTCGCCTGCGCCGGCGTCCACCGTCTCCGCAAACTCCAGCCGGCCTTCGGCCGATGCGTTTTCCAGCGGGACGTCCGCGTAATCCGACCACGGTCCGCCGCCGCCGGGCGCGTTTTTGATCTTATATCCCGCGCAGTTCACGCCGTAGTTCATTGCTATCGGCGTTATGTCGGCGATATCAACCTTGTCGTTGCCGCTGCCGTCAACAACCGCTTGGATTGAGTAGTCGTCCGGCACGCCGTCCGCATCCGGCACGTCCTCGCCGTAGTGCATGGCGATGGGCGTGATGTCGGAGATTCCGACTGCGCCGTTCTGGTCGTAGTCCCCGGCGTTGCGGTAATGCCACGAAAAGCGCGGCCTCCCGCCGTCGCTTTCAACATCCAGGTCGTCCACCCGGTTATCCGCGCCCAAGGGCGGCGCGGAGACAATCCGGTCGGACGCGCGGCACGCCTTGGCGCGCAAATCCCCAGGCCGCGCGATTAAAGGCGTGGTGGCCCGCCGGTCGCGCGCAGCGCGCGCTGGCGGGTAAACCTGGAGACTTGCCAGCCCATCTGGCTGGCCACCACTCCAGTCTTTGGGATCGCGGCTAGAAAACCGCGACTCTAGTTGAGATGCGAGTGCGTCCTTCAGCTCCTCAAACAACGTCTCATCCACACCCTCCGGCGTCTCCATTGCGTCGAGCTCGGTCAGTGCTGCGTCAAGCGAAGAGCGCTCTACGTCGGAAGCGTTCGCCGCCACAGGCGGCCTGCGCCCGCCGGAACAGGAAGCGAGTGTGATGACGAGCAAAGCCAGCAGAAGCGCGGCTATTGAGCGTGGCAATCCGGCATCCCGCCTGTGCCGGAACGGTTGCGGCTTTCGCGGCATTGCATCCTCCCGTTGGGAAAGCGTCGTCCCAATTATAGCCTTTGCGGCGGCGTAAAGCGCTAAAGCTCCGGGGGCAGCAAATGTACCTTGGTCATAAAGAACGCGTCCACCGCCACCAGGTGCTTGTGCTCAAGGACTTCCGCGAGGTAGCGCTGCTCGCGCTTCTGGGGGTTCCAGTTGGGATTCTCGTATCGGCGCGTTTCGCTCCAGCGGCAGTCGAAAAGCCATACGGGGAGCAGCATCTGCGGATTCTTGCGGTAGTTTATGTACGCGAGCTTCACGCCGAAGAGGGTAAGCGGAGGCGGCTGGTTCGCAAACTCGTCAAGCACGATTAGCTTAGCCGTCTGTAACGCCAATCCCGCGTCTATCGCCGTGTAAGTGTTGCCCTCTTGCCCGATTTCTTTTGACCAGAAGTAGGAGATATTGGCCAGGTTCTTCTCGCCGTCAATCGCCACCTGGACGTAATCGTCTACCAGCGGCACGCCGCGGAAAGCCTTCGTGAGCCGGTAGGTGAACAGCCGCCCCTTTTCATGCTCGAACCACGCTTCCTCTATTATGGCGAAATCGCCGCCCACCGAGCCGGTACCGGGCGTAAGCTGGTCGATGTACTTCTTCGCGGCGGCAATGCCTTCCTGCTGCGTGAACTTGTAGGAGTACTTCCGGTTCGCGGGCGTGCTCCCCGCTGTTTCGACGCTCGTAGGGGTTTCGACCAGGTTGTTTACGTATTCGAAGCCCCAGTTGTACCTGTCCAGGTAAAACGACACGCCCTCGCGGTGGCTGCCCGGCTTTGTAAGCGACAAACGCGGGCCTTTATGCCGCGTGCCCCTGCCGTACGACGGAGACGTTATGGTCTCGCTGCCGACGGCCTCTTTCACGTCGCGGAAGAACTGCTTGTAGACATCGCCCAGGTCGGGCTGCCCTCCACGCTTGAGGAACGTAAGCTGCGGGGCTTTGCCGCCCCATTCCTTCGGGCCGTCTTCCCACGTCGGCAGCGGGATGTCCACTGAAATGACCATGGACTGAAGCAGCAGGTCTATCGTCGTGTCACTGCCGCCTTGGGCGAAGGCGGCTGACGCCGCTATCGCCACGGTCACAGCTACGAGTGCCACGGTTCGCGCAATCCTGAGCATATCCCCATTATACCTGAACCTGCGCGGGCGCACCGCACTCCGTTTTCGGCACGGGAAACATCTAATGCTGTGTTATAATCGGCCGCGCCAATCTCAGCGAGCAAAGGAGCATCCTGTGGCTGAATTCCTCGCACACACGAAAGATGCCGATCCCGAAATCTGGGCGGCGGTCATCCGCGAATACCACCGGCAGCACGAGAACCTCGAGCTAATCGCCAGCGAGAACTTCGTATCACAGGCGATTCTCGAAACGGTGGGCACGTGTCTGACGAACAAGTACGCCGAAGGCTACCCCAAGAAGCGCTATTACGGCGGCTGCGAGTTCGTGGACATCGCCGAGAGCCTGGCGCGCACGCGCGCGAAAAAGATATTCGGCGCTGAGCACGCGAACGTCCAGCCCCATTCGGGCGCGCAGGCGAATATGGCCGTCTATATGGCGCTGCTTGAGCCGGGCGACACGCTACTGGGGATGGACCTTTCGCACGGCGGGCACTTGACGCACGGCCATCCGCTTAACTTCTCCGGTAAGTACTTTAACGTCGTGCCGTACGGCGTGCGCAAGGACACCGAGCAGGTGGACTACGACCGCTTGCGCGAGCTGGCGAAGGAGCACAATCCGAAACTTATCGTCGCCGGCGCGAGCGCCTACCCCCGCACGCTGGACTTCGCTAAGTTCCGCGAGATTGCCGACTTAGTCGGCGCGTATCTGATGGTGGACATGGCGCATATCGCGGGGCTGATCGCCGCGGGGCTGCACCCCAGTCCCGTCCCCCACGCCCACGTTGTCACGACGACGGTGCATAAAACCCTGCGCGGGCCGCGAAGCGGAATGATTCTCTGCACCAAAGACCTGAAAAAGGATATCGACCGTTCCGTTTTCCCCGGTGTGCAGGGCGGCCCGCTGATGCACGTCATCGCGGCAAAAGCCGTGGCTCTCAAAGAAGCGATGACCAGCGAGTTCAAGCTCTACCAGCAGCGCATCATAGACAACGCGCAGGCACTGGCGGGCGCGATGGCGGACAAGGGCTTTCGCATCGTCTCCGGCGGCACCGACACTCACCTTATGCTCATAGACGTCAAGGGCCGGGGCATTCTAGGGATTGAGGCTGAAAACCGGCTGGACGAGGTGAACATCACCGTCAACAAGAACACCATCCCGTTCGAGACCGAGCCGCCGATGAAGGCCTCGGGCATCCGCCTGGGCACTCCCGCGCTCACGACACGCGGAATGGGCGAAGGCGAGATGGTTGAGATTGCCAACCTCATCGCCAAAGCGCTGCTTGACGCGCCGGGCGGCGAAAACGACGATGAAATCAAGGCCGGGGTCGCCGAGCTTGCCGCGCGCTTCCCGCTCTACGAATGGGCGTGGAAGGATTCGCTAGCCGAGGCGATTCGCATCCAGGACGAAGCCGCAGCCCGCAAAGCCGCTGCCAAGAAGGCCAAGGATGCTGCGAAGTAACCTTATGGGCGCTGCAGGGCGGCCATTTATGGCCCGCGTCTTCTTAAACGACTAAAGACTAGCGGCTGGCTACTGCTTGGCCCGCATCCTCGCCGTACTCCGGATCGGGCACAGGGCGGGTTTTGTTAGCCTGCGGATAGCCCCGCCGAGGACACTGAGCGAAGCTGAACCGCGCCCCGCCTTTCATGCTGATAATTTATGCACTAATGCCTGGCCGCACGCACGCTGGCTACTCCCCTATCCCGTGCTAGAATAGCGCAATGCCGGTAGAAATCCCCGATCCGCCGGACGACAAGACTCTTTTCCGCGTCGGGCTCACGCGCGGCGAGTACGAGGAGCTCTGCCGCCGCCTCGTCCGCAAGCCCAACATCGTGGAGATGGGCATGGTCGGCGCGATGTGGAGCGAGCACTGCGCCTACAAGTCCTCGCGCCCCCACCTGCGCAAACTGCCCACGACCGGCCCGCGCGTTCTGCAGGGGCCCGGTGAAAACGCCGGCGCGGTCTCGCTCACCGACAGCGTCGCTGCGGTATTCAAGATCGAATCCCACAACCACCCGTCCGCGGTCGAGCCGTTCCAGGCGGCGGCGACGGGCGTAGGCGGCATCATCCGCGACATCTTCTCCATGGGCGCGCGCCCAATCGCCACGACCGACCCGCTGCGCTTCGGCCCGGTAACTAACTTCTACGATCCCGGCATCCCGCGCGAAGCCATTGAGCGCAACCGCTTCCTGTTCGCCGGAGTCGTCGCGGGCATCGCCCATTACGGCAACTGCGTTGGCATCCCCACCGTCGGCGGCGAAGTCGTGTTCGACGCAAGCTACTCGCTCAATCCGCTGATGAACGGGATGTGCCTGGGAATCGTCAATCCCGGCGAGCTCATCCGCGCCTACGCGCAGGGCGAAGGCAACAAGGTACAGCTAGTGGGCGCAAAGACCGGCGCTGACGGCGTGCAGGGCGCGACTTTCGCCAGCGTGGATTTGGCAGAGGATGTGCAGCGCGACCGCCCCGCGGTGCAAATCGGCGATCCGTTTTTGGAAAAATGCTTGATCGAAGCGACGCTGGCACTTAAGGGCCACCCCGCGCTCGTGGGCGTGCAGGACTTAGGCGCCGCCGGGCTCACATCATCGTCCTGCGAAATGGCAGGGCGCGGCGGCGTGGGCCTGAAAATCAACCTCGACAAAGTCCCGCTTCGGCAGGCGCACATCGGCCCCTACGAAATAATGCTCTCAGAGTCCCAGGAGCGGATGCTGATGGTAATCGGCAAGGACGGCGTGGACGCAGTAGGCGAGGAGTTCACGCGCTGGGGGCTCGACAGCGCGACCATCGGCGAAGTTATCGCCGAGCCGGTGGTGTCGCTCTGGTGGAGGGGCGAGGAAGTGGCGCACCTGCCGACCGCGCTGCTCACCACTGAAGCGCCGGAACACGAGCGGGCCACAACCGGCATCCCGCCGCCCAAAACGCTCAGTTTCGATGGCGGTGATGCCGTAAAGCGCGCCGCGAAGCGTGCGCTTCCCGATAGCTTCCCAGTCGAGCTTCCGCTCAACACGCCGTTTGAGAACGCGCTCGCACTGCTGCTGGCGCATCCCAACAACGCCAGTAAGCGCATCGTATGGCAGCAATACGACCACCAGGTGCAGGACAACACCGTCTTCGGCCCCGAAGCAGCCGACGCCGCGCTGCTGCGTATTAAGGGCGACCCCGGCGGCATAGCCGTTTCCACAGACGGGCCGGGGCACCTGTGCATCCTTGACCCGCATCTGGGCGGCCAGCATGCTGTAAAGGAAGCCTACCTGAACCTTCTCACGGTCGGCGCCGAACCCGCTGCCTACACCAACTGCCTGAACTTCGCCAGCCCCGAAGACCCGCACGTGATGGCGGGCTTCGTCGCCATCGTCGAAGGGATGGCTAAGGCGTCACACGCGCTGGAAACTCCCGTCGTCTCTGGCAACGTGAGCTTCTACAACCAGACGGTCGGCGGCGCAGTAATGCCCACGCCGGTTATAGGCATGGTGGGCTATGTGCCCGACGTGCGCCGCGCGCTGCGCCATCGTTTCCCGCGCGCCGGACTATCCATTCTCGCGGTGGCAATCGGCGACTGGCGGCTGGACGGCAGCGGATTGCTGTGGGACGTACTGCGCGAGCGCGAAGGCGTGGTTTCGGCGATTGACTTCGACGCGCTGGCGTCGCTTAAGGACTTCGTCCTCACGGCGGTTTTCGACGGCCTCGTGGCCTCGGCTCACGACATCGATTCCGGCGGACTGGCGCTTGCGCTCGCCGAATGCTCTTACGGCGGGACGGGTGCGCAGATCGAGCTTCCGGCGGAGCTTGTGCATTCTGCTGGCGGAATCGCAGAAGCGCTGTTCGGCTTTCCCCCGATTGGCCTTACGCTTACCGTGCCGCCGGAAAAGGAGCGCGATATCGCGGCGCTGGCGGACGCGTATAGCCTGCCCGTATACGATCTGGGCGAAACAGGCGGCGATGCGCTCAGCATTTCCGTCGCCGGAGAAACCACGCCCGCCATCTCTCTGCCCGCGTCTGCGCTCGCAGCCCTCCACGGCGAGTCACTCCCCTACTGGCTGTCGCATTAGAGCCAAAGCCGCAGCGCGGCTATTTATGTCCGCCATCTTCTATGACGACTGAGGGCTAGCGGTCGGCGGCTGCTCGGCCCGCGCCGATAAGCGCACCGCCCGCCAGGCAGGATGTTGAGGAGGTTCCCGGGGCGAATTTGCACATCGGACGCATCTGTGCTAGTGTTTTGCCCAGCAAGCCCCGAAGCATCGGGGAGCAAGGAGGATATCATGGTAAGTGAAAAATATGTCAGGGGGGGGCAATCGCCCTCGGAGCTTTCGGCGTTGCCCTCATCGTGATGCTGGCTGCGCTTACATTCGCCTGCGGCGGCGGCACCCATTCTTCGCCCGACGCCGCGTCAGTTGAGGCCACAACACCCGCACCCGTTACGGATGCCACTCCGCCCGCAGACAGGAGCGCGGAAGCGGTCGGGCCAGGCACCGGCGGCGAGAGCGGCAACGACGACGAAGATAGCCTTCTCGGCGGCGACGAGGAGGAGGAAGACCTGTTTGACTATCCGCCGCTTGAGGAATGGACCGAGCCTGAATTCGGGCGCACGGTGATGATTGCGTCGGATTGCGTGATTGTCGCGTTGGAGGGGTCCTGGGATCAGCCGGACGACGAAGACCTGCCGATTGACATCGCGCCGCTAGATGAAGCGTTCGAAAGCCATCCTACAGTGCAGAACCTTATTAGTGCCGGTTATGAGCTGGCATTGAGCTTGGGAGGATAATGATGGATGCGAGGAAGATACTGGTGAAACGATTGGCAGTGTCACTGGTCGTCGGACTGTTCCTGGCAATCTGCCTGTGCGCCGCGCTCGACAAAGGAGAATCCATCAGCATTGTCGCACGTCCAGCCCAGGCTGCGGGTGACCTTCCAATAACAGTCCCAATAATATGGAACGTTCAGGTAGTTCCTATTCAGGACGTGAACCTGGGCTTTCATGTGACCTGGGAGGCGGACATACTACCCGGAGACAACGACTTCGACGGCAAAGTGAGCATTGCGGATATCACACCACTTGCGATGCATTTTGGCGAAGAGGTCGGAGACGACTGGTACTTAACGAAGCTGGACGGCAATCGGAACGGAATGATCGATGCGGGTGACGTGGACCGAGTCGAGCTTTTCTATAGCTTCTGGGTGCCCTGGTTTAGGCTTGAACTTTGGAATTATGAGACGGGAATATGGAGGTTAGCCCGAGTAACAAACTGGAGCTCTCACCTGGTTCCGGTAACGGAGCGGTGCGCTTTCGAAGCTGATGTCCAGGCGATGCCTGGAGAGTGGACACTCAGGATTCAGCCTCAGCCTGTCTATACGCCGCTTTCCCCCGGTTTTGAAGGCGCGAGTATCTCGCTGCTGCCGTATCTGCACCAGTAGCAACAAGGAGGGGATATATGTTGAAGAAAGAAGCGCTTAAGAGATGGGCGGGCGCGTTTGCGGTCGCCCTGATTGTACTATTCGCCGTTACGCTCGCAGCGTGTAGCAACGGCAGCAGCCCGACCCGGCTCTTCCAGGTTGTCCCGGCTGGCACGGCGCCCGCTGACGGCGAAACCGAGGCTGGCGACCCCGGCACGAATGGCGAAGAGTCCGAAGGCGGAGATGCCGGCGGGGGCGAGGACTTAAGCGGCCAGAGCGTCTGGTGGGTGAATCCGGACACGGGCGAGGGCGGATATATCATCGAGGGCTACGCCAGCATCGGCCTGGAGTATTTTCCGGGATGGGTTCTCGACCCGCCGGTGGATGCCGAAGCGTACAATGCGATATTCCTTAACGAGCCTACTATCCAGGCATTACAGCAGATGGGCTATGAGCTGCTGATGCCCTACGGCATCATT
>Ga0180434_10000845_pt1 | contig 44929 bp, 51 predicted proteins | sample SS_ome_7_FD_132453 | JGI IMG/M metagenome (GOLD analysis project Ga0180434, IMG submission 132453) | Hypersaline lake sediment archaeal communities from the Salton Sea, California, USA - SS_1_D_2 metaG | ecosystem: Environmental > Aquatic > Non-marine Saline and Alkaline > Hypersaline >... | reverse complement strand
GTGTAAATTTGAGAGAGTAAGAAAGATAAACTGCGGTAAGTTAAGCACTTTTCTAACGACAAAATCAAAGCAGCGCTTATGTGAACTTAATCACAGCTTACCCGCTCTCAAAGATACCTCATATCCACATTTCTGAAAGCAGGATTTTCCCAAACGGGATGGCTGTTAGCAGGTGGGGCAGCATTCGCAGTTAATATCGCGTTGTGGAGTTCGGCACTGAAGCACGCATCCGCTCTCTATGAAGGGATATGGGATGATCTTTTTAATGGCTCTGAGCTCACAGGTACCGGGCTGGTACCTGGTGAATGAAGCGCTGGGTAAACTGCCATCCGCAGCCGGTGCAGTGGCGCTGGTAGGGCAGCCGATGGTAAGCACTCTTCTTGGGATATTTATCCTGGGAGAGTTCCTTACAGTGGGACAAGGGGCAGGCGTGTTTTTGTGTCTGGCAGGCATTTTGCTGGCTCAGCGCGTTTTGAAGCATGCTTGACCGAATTCCTAAAATATGCCATACTGCCCCATTGAAATGAGAGAAAAAGTCCATGCCACGCGCTATTATTCGCTTCGCTATACATTTTTGGTTGTCCTGTTATTTATATTGATCAGCATGGCCGGATGCACGCCAGCACAATCAATGGGAACATTTTTACCGACACCACGCAGTAAGAATACGGTCTATACACCCACCCCGACGATGACGCTTACCCCCACGATTACGCCGACAGCGACATCGGTACCGCGGAACACACCGACGCCTACCGCAGAACCCTATGCGGATCTCACCATGGCTTCATTGATCTCCCGTAATTACGGGGGGGGTGTGTTGGAGGACGCGGGTAATCTGAATGGGACCAATGGTTTCACCCGCAAATTATTTCGATACCGATCCGAAGGACTGGACCTGTATGGTTTTATCAATATCCCGGATGGGGACGGTCCGTTCCCGGTGGTAGTTATGGCGCATGGTTATATTGATCCGGCTGAGTTCTCCACACTGGATTATTCTGTACGATACTCAGACGCCCTGACTGAATCTGGATATATTGCTATCCATCCCAACCTGCGAGGATATAGTCCTTCTGAAGATGGGGATAACCTGCTTGGTATTGGCGATGTGGTTGATGTACTGAATTTGATCGCGCTAGTACGGCAGCAGGCGGGATCTGAAGGTCTGCTAAAAACAGCGGATGCAGAACGGATCGGGGTGTGGGGCCACTCAATGGGCGGCGCAATCGTGACGCGGGTATTAATTGCCGATAGCGATATCAAAGCGGGGCTACTTTACGCGGCAATCAACACGGATGAATCAATCAACCTATCCCACTTCGAGAAAGATGGCCGGGGTGGTGAAAAGATCGAGGTATCGCGAGAGGTGCTAAATCAGATCTCCCCAAAAAATTACCTGGACAGGATCAATGTTCCTATCGCGGTCTTTCACGGCGGGCTGGATGAGGTGGTGCCGGTGAGCTGGTCGCGTAATTTATGCGTAATGCTGGAAGAGATGGATAAGAATGTAACCTGCCGCGAATACGCCGATGGTGCCCACACATTCCAGAATGGAAGAGATACCCAGTTTAAAGCGGAGATGATCGCCTTCTACAACGACCACTTAAAATGAAGAAATTTTCTTTTTGCTTATTTGTGATTAATCACTATAATCAAAAATAAAAGGAGATATCCGATGGGTAAAGACAAGAAAAAGAAAGATAAGAAAGACAAGAAGAAAAAGAAGGGCAAGAAAAAGAAGAAATAATATAGGAGATTATTGACAAGGATCGGAAATTTCACGAAAAAGAGGGATAACAATTCGACCAGATAGTTAAAAAAAGAAGTAATGAATTATGATGAGAAGGTCAAGCAACAGGACCAGCTCAACTCGACCAACCTGGGCACTGATTTTGATCTGAGCCGGCACTGTCTTCCTGAGCATGAACTTGGGCTGGTTTGAGACACTTTTGGACAGTTCATTCTTTACGCAATTGCTGCCGGAAGATATGACGATGTTTGAACCCGGCGTGTGGAACCTGAGCATGTTTGGCGCAGGTGTGATTCTGCTGCTGGAGATAGTGCTGCGATTAATACTGCCAAAATTTCATCAGCATGTCGGGGGTACGCTGGTGGTCGGGGTAGTGTTCATTGGTGTGCGGCTGGGCAATATCTTTGGATGACACCTGGTATGACCGGTGATCTTGATCACACTGGGGGTGAGTGTACTGGTGGGGGGATTTGTCCGTCAGAAGAATTGAAAAGTAATAGCCATTTGGTCAACCACCCCGCGACCTGCGAGGTGGTTTTTTATATCAATTCATATTCCGCCCTTCATCGGGTGCAACTTTTTCTGCATCCATTCGTAGTATAAATTAAGAAGTATTAAAAAGATATTGGAGGAATGGATGACAGACGAAAAGCAATATGATGAAAAAGATGAAAAAGAAATGATGAAACATGATGAGAAGGTGGAGGAAAATGACCGCCTGAGCTCAATCACGTGGGCATTTATCCTGATGTGGGCGGGATTGGTATTTCTTGCTGATAATCTGGGATGGTTTGCGCAGATGGGAATGGATGTGAGCTGGACTTTTGGAAGATTTGGTGATTTCCGCAATCCCGGCGTGTGGAATTTAATCGCGCTGGGCGTTGGTGTGATCCTGTTGCTGGAGACGATCGTGCGGCTTCTGCTGCCTGAGTTCCGGCGTAATGTGGGCGGATCGCTGATCGTTGCCGCCGTGTTCATCGGTATCGGTCTTGGGGGCTGGTTCGATTGGAATTTCCTGTGGCCAGTGATCCTTATCGCGGTGGGTGTGAACCTACTGTTGAAAGGGTTGTTCAGACGCGGGGGTGGCGGAGAATAACTACATTACATGCAAACGCAAAAAGCCAGTGAGCGCTGTTTTTTTAAGAAACCTTGAATAGGAAAGGGATAAGCTTTTCAATTTCCGTAGATTAATTAATATAATTTTACAATCGCCCCAGGTTGAGGGTAGAGAACTCGTACCAGGCATACTTAAAGGGCGTGAGCCAATCTTTACGGCCGATAGTGCGGAAATACGGCGGTTTGAATGCCAGCACAAGATCACCAATCTCATAGCGAGCCAGGACAGGGGTGGAAACGATGATGCTGCCCATTTCTCCGGGTTTCATGGTATGAAGGGGTTTGATCTCATCTCCCACCTTGATTTCGAAATAGAAGAGATCATAATTCGGTGACCAGGCGCGATTCTTATCCAGCTGCTGACCGAACATACCTTCGGTTGCGCCATAGATCTCACGGATGGCGGCTTTGCCGTAGAGAGCAATGAGGGAAGCGGTAAGGCGGGTGTTGATGCCGGGGACGCTGCCAAGGGTCATGACAATGACATCCCACACATCCTTTGGATATTGCCGGTGTGCTTTTTTTAGATAACGGCCAAATTGGATCGCGGTGGGTGCCACACCGCCGACAAGGGAAACATTTTTATCGCGGCATTTTTCATAGGCCAGATCAAAGCGCGCCTCCCAATCTTTAATTGTTTTTCCACCCCCCAAGGCATCAATCTCATCCTGGGCAGGTGTTGAGTGGACGGGTGTGTTGGTGGAGACGTATTTGGTGTAAATCCCGGAGCTGTACCCATATTCAATCTCGCGATCACCGGCTTTGAGGGTGCCGACGATTGAAGGAAAATTCAGGTTGAGGTTGACCCCGCTGAAGATATCAAACTGCTGTTTGGCCAGGGCATAATTGACGACGGCCCGCCCGGCAGCAACGCGCATTTTGAGATCAGTCGGTGTCATTGGGATGAATTTACTCTCTCCTTTCGTTGTGCCGCGTGTGATTGCCCAGCCGACCGGTTCTTCATTTAATAAAACGCTTGTATTGCCTTCTAAAACCTGTTGAATGATTGGATAGTAATCCTGATAAGTACGAACGGGAAAAAACTCTCTAAAATCCTGGTAGCTACCTACCGCATCCGCGTTGTGGTTTTTACCGAATTCGGATTGGCTATAAATGGCCAGCAGACGCTGGAGTGTTTGTTCCTGAAAGGATTGCGGGTCTTGCAAGGACTGATGCCAGGGTTCGACCATTTTTTTCATGCGTTCGATACCTGCCTGCAGCTCTTGTGGGTCCATTACTCCTCCATGATAAACGCATCGATAACTCCATGTATTTTATGTGAAAAATTATCAATTGTGCGATAATCAGGAAAATTGGCGTGTCTGTTTATCGAAGGCAAGCAGACGATCAATAAATGCAGATTGGTTTGCCTGATACCGCGGTTGTTCACGCATGACGATACCAACGATGGTCGCGCCGGTTCGCTGAAATTTATCAATGATAGCCCTGGAAGTATCAGTTTTATTGGTACCGGGGTGGATCAGCATGATCACCGTTTCAACCAGCGCTGCCAGCGCAATTGTTTCCGAATAGAAGAAGGGCGGCCCATGGATGATAATTCTGTCATGCTCATTATTAAGCAATTGAAAATGCTCAACCATTTTTTCTGAACTAAAAAGATCAAAATTCGCAATCCGGTCAATGCCACCCGTTAGAATAGCTAGATTTCCATTTTCTTTTATATTCAATACAGAGAGCGGAGAGCGATGATTGTTAAGAACATCACTCAAACCCAGACCCTTCGGCAGATCAAACATCTTATGCAGGATTGGGCGATGCAGGTCCGCATCGATCAGTACGACTTTCTTTCCATTGCGCGCCAGCATTTGTGCAATATCGGCAGCTATTGAATATCCGTTTGAATAGACGCGCGTATTAGTAACCAGCACAGAATGCATTGAGTTAAGTCTCATAACAGGGTCCATAAAATACCCAAATCATTGATTATTTGTAATTACTGTATTAAATTGTTTGGTGCGTATTAAATTTTTGCGTTATATCCGCGATATTTGTAGCGCAAATTCTGATAGCGAGAGGCCTTTGAGTGCAGTTAATTCTTCTTTCTCGTCGTCTGTCAGGTTAAATGTTTCACCATTGAAACCAGAAGCGATCGCGTTGATTGGATCGTTCAGTAATTTGTTCCGAAAACCTTTATTGATGACTGCCGCGCTTAGAATGCGGCTGTATTCGGGATGGATCTCCCGCAGGTCTTGATGCGCATGATAGTGCATAGTTTTTAACATTGTTATATTCCTTTTGTGTTTTTATTTACCGATGGCGCCGGTAGCGTTGGGGGCACCTGCGCTGAGGACGAACAGGGCGATCGTGAGCACCATGATGATGATGCGGCCGGTCCTGCCGGATAAGAGGGTTGCCAAGCGTGTCATTTTTTTCATTTCAATTCTCCTTATAGATGATTTGATTGTTTATTTACCGATGGCGCCGGTAGCATTGGGAGCACCTGCGCTGAGGACGAACAGGGCGATCGTGAGCACCATGATGGCGACCCTTATTTGACGGCTGTTAAATACCGTTACGATACGGGAAGAAACTTGTTTAAATCTTTTCATCATTATTTCCTTTCTTTTTGTTAGATATTGGATAATTGCAAAGCAAAATCCGCGAGAGAGTTGGCTCGAATGGCTGCCAGCTTGTTTTTCTGATTGTTATTGATATCGAATTTCTCTCCGCTGTATCCGGATGCTATGGCTTTGAGCGGATCGGCAAGCAGCATTTTCCGAAAGCTTCGGTTGATGACAGCTGCTGATAAGATACGGCTGAATTCAGCGCTTGCTGTTTGCTTCTTTGCAATTGTTCTACCAGTCATGTGATTGAGCATATGTAATCCTTTCTGTTGCTTCGATTGTGTTGTGCACTACTTGTTTCTCGATTATCTTTTTGTATTTGCCTGCTTGAGAGATTATGCAAATTGCGCGGCAAACTCAGCTAATGATTTGGCACTGATTGTTGCCAGGCGGTCCTGCTGCTCTTTTGGGAGCGCAAATGTCTCGCCGTAAAATCCCTCGGAAACCGCTTTGAGCGGATCTGTGAGCAGGTTGTCTCTGAAGCGTGTGTTGATAACTGCGGCAGAGATGATACGGGCGATCTCTCTTTTATCGATGGCTGTGACGGGTTTGCGGTGGACTTGCTGTGTTCGTATCATGGTGATACCTCCTTAATAATGGTTTGCGGGCGACCTAATTCCCAAAGAAACCAGAAAGCCCCTAATGCTATTAATATATCACCCACGCTAAAAGCCAGCGGATAATTTAACCATTCTGGCAGCATAAAAATATCTCCTAAAAACCAAAGGTTGGTAGCCGAACGGGGAAGGACAATATCCTTGCCCACACCAAATCTTTCTCCTATCCTCCACACCATATCACTGCCGGGTGGGATGAACTTTTCAGCGTGCGAAGGCGGCAGCGGCATGAATCCGCCATTCAAACTAATAACCAGGAAATTGGATAGAAGACCGAGTCCCAGCAACGGGAAACCTGGCGCCCTGCGGTTAAACCAGGCAAAGATAAGCAGTAAAATCTGCGATCCAACCAAAATAAATGGGATCCAAGAATTCGGGATTTGCCTTTGTGTTGGGTTATACGAAAAGGCAAAGAACTGCGGAATATACGCGATAAAAACCAAGCCTACCATCTTGAGCTTTAGTGTCTGTATATCATTCCCGCGTAATTTTGCACGTAAATATCCACAAATAACTCCCAATGCAACCGCAATGAGAAGCACCATATTAAATTAAATATTAAACTCCTTTCTTTAGTTCACCACAGGCAGCAGCGATCTTTTCAATAATCGCAACCATCCGCATCTGACACACCTGCCCCCGAAGGGGCAGGTCTCATCTGTGAGGTTTGGGTTCGGAGGGCGAATATCCATTTACCTCAACTGTCCCCATTAAAACAAAGGATAGGCTCCAAAGGTGGCTTCAAAAATAAAGAACCATTCTGATAAAATGGGGTTTTATTGGTTGTAATCATCAATACCATGGAGAGAATCAATGACCGAGAAGCTTTCACGAAAAACAAAGATTATCTACGGATCGGGCGACCTGGGGTTCAGTCTTACCACAACCATCATTGGTGCTTATTTCCTGCTTTTCCTGACCGACGTAATCCATCTGCGTCCTGCTTACGCAGGGATCGCTATCCTGGCGGGTAAGATATGGGATTGGGTCAATGACCCTATTATCGGACATATATCCGACCGGACTCGTTCACGATGGGGACGACGGCGTCCATTTCTGCTGTTCGGCGCGATCCCCTTCGCGCTGGCTTTCATAATGATGTGGTATCGGCCGCCATTCACGACCGATCTCGCACTGGTGGCGTATTATGCTCTGGCTTATGTAGTATTTGACGCTGCTGCGACCTTTGTGTATATGCCATATTTCGCGCTCACGCCTGAGCTGACGGACGACTATGATGAACGCACCGCACTGACATCTTACCGGATGTTCTTTTCAATCTTCGGCAGTTTGCTCTCCTTTACGATCCCATTAATGATCGTCGGTACTTTTACACCGGAAAACGCGTCACAGGTGATGCTGATGTCGGTGGTGTTTGGCGTGATGAGCGCGCTGCCGTTGTGGCTGGTATTTTTCAACACACGAGAAAAAGAAACGTACGCAACCAAAGAAAAGCCAAAAATGATTCCAGCAATGAAAGCTGCATTCAAGAATCGGCCATTTGTGTTTGGCGCGATCATCTATCTGCTGACCTGGATCTGCATGGATGTGATCCAATCAGTGTTACTGTTCTTTGTGAAATATGTGTTACGGCTGGAACAGCAGAGCGACCTGGTAATGGCATTGATTTTTGTAACCGGTATCATCGCTTTACCTTTATGGGAGTACGCTTCACGCAAGATGGAAAAACGCATAGCTTATGTCGTGGGGATTGCCTTCATGGCAACCGTTTTGATCGTGCTGATCACCGTTGGCCCTATGGTGCCGCTCTGGATGGTGATGGTGCTATGCGTGATGGCCGGCGTTGGTGTCAGTGCTGCCCATGTACTGCCCTGGGCGATGCTGCCGGACGCGATCGAGTGGGATGAATATAAGACGGGAGAAAGACATGAGGGTGTTTTCTATAGTCTGATCACATTGATGAAAAAAGTGGCTTCATCCATTGCCATCCCGCTAACCGCTGTGCTTTTGGATATCACCAATTATGTTCCCAACGCGGCGGAACAACCGGCGAGCGCGCTGCTTGGCATCCGGTTGCTAATGGGACCAATTCCGGCAATATTGCTGACAACCGCGATCGTATTTGCACTGAAATATCCGCTGGATCGGGAATCGTATTCACAGGTTGTTGCGGAGCTTGAAGAGAGGCGTTCGAAGGCATAAGATGGCTGAAATCGAGATCCGACCGATCAAAACCAGAAAGCAAACCCATCAATTTTTGACGTTTCCCTGGACAATATACCGCAATGACCCATTGTGGGTGCCGCCAATCCTGGCTGATCGGTGGAAAGCAGTTGATCCAGAGCGTGGTGTCTTTTTCCAGCGCGGAACGGCAGAATTCTGGGGAGCATATCGTAACAACGAATTAGCAGGCACGATCTGCACCGCGATCGATTTCAAAGCCAACCGAAACGTAAATAAGAAGGATTGCCTGTTTGGCTTTTTTGAATGCGTCAATGAGCGGGATGTGTCTTTTGCCCTTTTTGATCATGCTAAGGGTTGGGCAATCGCGCATGGACAGGAGTGCTTGTATGGCCCGTTCAATCTGGATTATGAAGATGGATATGGCATCTTGATTGAAGGGCGGGATCGTCCGCCAGTGATCCTGTGCGGGCACACCCCTGCATATTATTTAGATTTTGTGGAGGCATATGGGTTTAAACCTGGTCGCGGTGATAATCTGGCGTTCGCACGCGATTTGCATGAAAACCTGGAAGGGCTAGAAGAGATACATGATTTCGCGGATCGTGTACGAAGAAGGAAGCATTACACCGTTCGCCATGCAGATTTCAGCCGGTGGGAAGAAGAAGTGGATCGAGTGTATGCATTGATCAACCCGTCCCTGAAGCACCTGCCGGGGCATGTCCCATGGCAGCGGGAAGCGCTGCGTGATTTGCTGGCGCCATTTGTAAAGGTCGCTCATCCTGAATTGATTCTGTTCGCGGAAGATAACGGTAAACCAGTCGGATTTTTTCCAGCGATACCCAACTTCAACGAAGCGTTAATCCATGCGAATGGACTGCGATACCCCTGGAATTATCTGCAGGCATGGTGGTACGGGCGAATGGCGCCGAAATGTGCGGCGATCAAGAGTGTGCTGGTGTTGCCGGATTACTGGGGAAGCGGCGTGGCGATCCTGATGTTCTCTGAAATGGTGAACCGACTGGTAGAACGGGGATATGATTGGATCGATCTTTCGCTAACATCAGCCGACAACCCCAAAACGCCTGTGCTCGCAGAACGCATGGGCGCTTCCATATATAAGCGTTACCGGGTGTTCCGAATGCGATTCTGAGTTATACTCTTTGAGAGGGGCGGGTTGGACCAATTAAGGAGAGAATTGGGGACATTGACGTATTGGTTTTAGAATCGACAGGAGTCAATTATGTCGAAGAAAAATGATATCAATCGCCGGGAATTTCTGCGAACTATCAGCCTAGCAGGCGCAGGTATCACCCTGGCCGGGTGTTCCCGCCAATCAACCGCTGGACTACCCACGCCGGTCTCGAGCGCTGCAACAGCGACGGTCGGAGATGAGAACACCCAACTGTCATCCGAAGAAACTGCCAATTCCACACCAACCTATGGTGATGCGCTATTGGCTATCGCGCATGGAGAAAATCCTGCCGAGATGACAATGCGCGCAATTGCCGCAATTGGGGGAATTGAGCGATTTGTGCAAAACGGGGCGGACGTGATTGTGAAACCAAATATCTGCACGGATTATTACACCTATGAATACGGTGCGACCACCAACCCGGACGTTGTCGCGGCGATCGTGCAACTATGCAACGGCGCTGGGGCAAAACGAGTACGGGTGATGGATAATCCCTTTGGGGGCACCGCACTGAGCGCATATAAACGCAGCGGCATTGAAGACGCGGTTATCGTTGCCGGCGGCGAGATGGAAGTGATGAATAATAATAAGTTTAGAAAGAACGCGATCCCGGAGGGGGTGGATATCAGGGAATGGATCTTTTACCAGGATATCCTGGATGCGGATGTGGTGATCAATGTCCCGATCGCCAAGGACCATGGCACAACCCGGCTGACGCTGGGCTGTAAGAACATGATGGGCACAATCTTGAACCGCGGGCAGATCCACAGTAATATCTACCAGCGTATTGCCGATCTGACCAGCCGCGTGCGCCCGGCATTGACGGTGGTTGATGGTATTCGTACTCTGATGCGAGGCGGACCGACGGGCGGTAATCTGGATGATGTGAAACTGTCAAACACGATCATTGCCAGCGCAGATGTGGTAGCAGCGGACAGCCAGGCAGCTACGCTGTTTGGCCTCAAAGGCGGGGACATTGGATATATTCCAACAGCTGCTGCGATGGGCCTGGGAACGATGGATCTGGATGCGATAAAAATCGAAGAGTTTTCGGTATGAAAGCAACCGTTATTCGCAGAAGCAGGCAGATCAGCCAGTTCGTATTCTTCGCATTATTTATGTACTTGTTTGTACAGGCCGTGTACCTGGGCGTGTCCCCGCTGGAAAGCGACCTGTTCTACCGGCTGGATCCCCTGATCGCGGCGACAGCGATGCTGGCAGGGCGCACACTGATCGCTGGTTTATTGTACAGTTTAATCACCCTGGCTGCCGCGCTTATTTTTGGGCGGGTATGGTGCGGATGGGTGTGTCCGATGGGAACCATGCTGGATTGGATCTCTCCTAAGCCGGTCCAGCGCGGGGAGCAAGTCTCGGACCGATGGCGGACGGTCAAGTATCTCATCTTTACTGTGCTTATCAGCGCGGCATTATTGGGTAATCAGACGGGTGTTATAACGGACCCCATCTCGATCCTGACACGGACGATGACAACTGCGATTTGGCCCGGGTTGCGCAAAATGGTTTTTGGGGCCGAAGGATTCCTATATCAATTTGATTTTCTTTGGCCAGTACTGGACACAATCCATGCCAATGTCCTGCTGCCCCTGTTTCAGGGCATCGAATCCGTGTTCATTGCAGGAATCCCAATCTTCCTGTTATTTGGCGTCATGGTGGCATTGAACTGGGTGGCGGAACGATTCTGGTGCCGTTATCTGTGTCCGCTGGGTGGGATGCTGGGTATCTTTTCACGCGGAGCGATTATGCGGCGAGAAGTCAGCGATGCATGTACGGATTGCGGGTTGTGCGCACGCGAATGCCCAACCGGGACGATCGATAAAACACAGAAATATGTCAGCGATCCGGCAGAATGCATCTATTGTTATGACTGCGCGGCGGACTGCCCGGCGGCGGCGATCTCTTTCCCCGCCCATGCACCGTTTCCATGGGAGAAGAAGCAGCCCTATGACCCAGAGCGGCGTGATGTGCTGGTAACCGCTGCCAGTGCGGCAGCGGGCGTATCGCTGCTGGGTGTGGAAACGATCACTCGTCGCGAACCGGAACGAATGATCCGGCCACCCGGCGCGACATTGACTGACTTCACGACATTGTGCATGCGCTGCGGGGAGTGTGTCCGGGTTTGCCCGACGCAGGGATTGCAGCCGAGTTTGTTAGAAGGTGGTCTGCAGAATATGTTCACTCCCAGGCTGGTCCCGCGACTGGGACAGTGCAGTTTCACCTGTTCAGCGTGTATTGAAGTATGCCCGACGGGTGCCATCCCGCCAATCTCCCTGGAGGAAAAGCAGCGTACACCGATCGGGTTGGCCAGTATTGATCAGGACCGCTGCCTGGCGTGGGGCTATGACACGATCTGCAGCGTATGCGAAGAAATCTGCCCGCTGGCAGATAAAGCGATCCGCCAGGATGAACGTGAAGTGACTGATCTTAACGGTAATACCTTCACGATCAAGCTGCCATATGTGCTGCGAGAATTATGCATCGGATGCGGCGCGTGTGAATATCACTGCCCGGCTGGCGGTGAAGCAGCCATTCAAGTTAAAACATTGCCCTCACAAGAAGCTGTCATCCGCGGGATATAAACCGATTGAAGAAAGTATTTCCCCTTTGCTTTTTATTGATACTGTCTGGTTGTCGCTCGGATGCCGAAGTGGCACTTACATCCGCAGATATCATCAGCACGATGGCTGCGCACACACTGGAAGCCTTTGTGCCGCCTACAGTGACAGCCACCACACACCCCGTTCCTGATCCGGCGGAAGGGCCATCAACGGTTGTAACCAGGGCGGACGCGGATCAAGCGGGAAAAGATTCCTCATCCGGAGATATACCTGACTCCCATTACATCTGGGATATCTGGGGCCACCGGCAGTATTTTGGGTTGGGGTGTGAGGCATCAGCGGTTGTGGATTGGGCGGAATATTTTGGTGTCACTGTGGGTGAATTCGCTTTCCAGATGCGTTTGCCGTTATCGGATAACCCTGATCAGGGATTCGTAGGCAGTGTGGAAGGACTGTGGGGACAGGTGCCGCCATATGCTTACGGGGTACACGCGGCACCGGTGGCAAAAGTGCTGAGGGAGCATTACGGTATGAATTTTGTGGGAGAGAAAGGGCTAACGATTGAAGATCTACAGCGGGAGTTGGCATCCGGACAACCGGTGATCGCGTGGGTGATCGGAAACTGCACAGGCGGTATTCCTTATGAATATATTGATAAAGCGGGCAAACCGGTCATCGTAGCTGCGTATGAGCATGTGGTGATTCTAACCGGGTATGATAAGGACACGATCCGCTACATGAACAACGGCAAGTTTTATGATATCCCTTATGTTAATTTTGCTAATACGTGGGGCGTACTGGGTAATATGGCCGTGTATTTAGATGATTGAACTAATTTCTTTCCCAACGGTCTTCTTTATCATCCTTTAAGAAGAGATTGAAAAACACGGAAATAATACTGACGACGAGACCGCCCAGCAGAGCGGACCAGAAATCACGTACGTAAAAATTGACACCGACAGCTTCCGCGATGTGCGCTGCAATCAGGAATGAGATTCCGTTAATCACCACCGTGAATAGTCCCAGAGTGAGCAGGATGAACGGGCAGGAAAGCAGTTTGAGGATCGGGCGGATGAAGGCGTTGACCAGTCCGAGAATGAGGGCCATACCGGCAAACACTGTCCAGGCATTGGGATCTTCCACTGAGATGCCCGGCACAAAATAGACCGCGGCGAAAAGGGCGAGCGTAATCACTGCCCAGCGAATGACCAGCTTCATGATGACTCCTTGTAATATATATTAAGTATTACTTCATCTTACACCATGATCTGACCACAGTTTGCATTTAATTGATAACAATTTCAAAAAATGAATTTTCTCACTGGTATTTTATAGTATTTTTTTCGATAACGGATAGCGATTTTGAAAAATCCATTGATCAATGATATCTACATCTGCTCTGCATAAACTTGAAGTAAATGGTTTGGTAGACAACGAGTATGGACGATGACGGGGAAGCGGCGGCGAACATACCAGGTTACGCGCGATTGAGTACATATGCTTTGAAAAAGCGCGAGAGTATATAATGGAATTAGTTATAGAAATCAACGAGGAGTAAATCATGCCTGAAAAGAAATCACGCATCAAGGAATTGCCGCGCAATATCTGGGCAGTGAGTATTACCAGCTTTTTCATGGATATCAGCAGCGAAATGGTGATTAACTTGATTCCGCTGTTCTTGTCGAATGCGCTGGGTGTTAAGACAAGCATCATCGGATTGATCGAAGGCGTGGCGGAATCGACTGCCAGCATCCTAAAGATCTTCTCGGGATGGCTATCAGATAAGATCAAGGCCCGCAAATGGCCGGCGGTGCTGGGCTACGCGCTTTCGGCAATATCGAAACCGTTCTTCTATTTTGCGAACAGCTGGGGCTGGGTGGCAGGCGTGCGCTGGGCAGACCGGGTAGGCAAAGGCATCCGCACTGGACCGCGTGATGCGCTGGTCGCGGATTCGATCGAACCAGAACAGCGCGGTCTGGCCTTCGGTTTCCATAGGGCGGCAGACACGGGCGGTGCGATGATCGGGCTGCTGATTGCCCTCGGGGTGGTGTGGGTGGCACAGTCTTCACAAATTGCTTTGGGCGTGAATACATTTCGCTCCGTCGTGCTTGTGAGCTTGATCCCGGCTTTCCTGGCAGTGCTCTCACTGGCGATCGGGGCTGTTGAAACGGGTGTCAAAGGGGAGCGGGAAGTGCCAAAAATCTCCTTGAAAGCGTTGGGAAAACGTTTTGTGGTTTTCATGCTGATCGTGGGATTGTTCGACCTGGGCAACTCATCGGACGCGTTCCTGGTGCTGCGTGCACAGGAACGGGGACTGAGCGTGACCGGTATTCTGGGAATGCTGGCGGTTTTTAACCTTGTGTACGCATTGGTATCGACACCAGCTGGCGCCATATCCGATCGGATCGGACGGGAGAAGATGATCATTGGCGGTTGGATCGTGTACGCGCTGGTGTACCTGGGTTTTGGGTTGGCCGCAACCGCATGGCATATCTGGGTGTTGTATATCCTGTATGGGCTGTATTACGGGCTGGCGTATGGCACCGCGAAAGCGATGGTAGCTGACCTGGTACCGGCTGATCTGCGCGGGACGGCATACGGCACCTACAATGCGGTGCTGGGTATCATTGATCTTCCAGCTTCACTGATCGCGGGACTGCTATGGCAGGGCGCGGGTAGCTGGGATGGATTTGGCCCCTCGGCACCTTTCTTGTTTGGCGCAGGGGCGGCACTGGCAGCCGCTGTTTTGATGGCAATCTGGCTGCGGAAACATCAACCAGCGCCGCAAGCTTAAATATTATCGCTTTTTAAGCCAGCAATCTATCCAATTTTGCGGAGAGCCTATACAATTAAAAGGAAGAGAGGAGCTATTTAGGGCGACGATGGCGATCAATATTGGCAAAGTGACCCTCGGCAATCTGTGGAAATCACAGACTGACGTTTTCAATCTGGTAATGCGCCATTTGAATCGTTATCCTGCGATGGGAGCGCAGGATGTGTACACGTTGATCTACCAGGGGGCGATGGGACCATCCTATTTCACGGATGAAAAGGCATCTTTTGAAGAACGCTTGATGCAGGAATTCGCTGCTGTAGCTGCTGATGTGGAAAAGACCCTGTGGGAGTCTGTCCGCCCGGATGGGGAATTAGTCCGGGTACATATCGCTGGACTGAAAGGTCGTGGGGGCAGCCCGCAGAAATTGATCACGCTGAGTTTATGGACAGCGAGTATCTTCAAAGGCGATCTGGATGATCTAACCAATGGATGGGAGACTTTCAGCCGGATATGCACTGAGAGACGACTGCGTAAATTTGACGGGGATGAGATTGACATGATCACCAACTGGGCACGGGAGAACAATTATCCCAGCACACGCCATACAAAAGCGTTTCGTGAGGCATACAATCCGCATTATCGTCTGGTGAAGCGAGAATTTTTGCAGACATTGTTAAATAATTTCTAAGAAAAGTCGTAATCATTAAGAAAAAAAGGGGGCGTTTTATGCGATACTTAGTTAATGCAGTATAATGCTCAAAATTTGGCTTAATTTCAGTTTTTATCAATCTATTTGTAAGGAGGTAAAATGGCAGTCCACTTGTACCTTTCTTTGATCCCGGAGGCATTGATCGTGTCGATGCTCACTCCAGAAGAATTTGGCGTGTATTACGCGGTCGGGACCCAGAAAAAATCACGCGGGCAGGCAATCTTTTTTGAAGTTGACCCCAAGTTCCGTAGTGATTTTTTTGATATCCACGCAGCGGTCGACCGTTGTGTGCCGCACGATGACGGGTCCCCCAAGCAGTCGGTATATGTTTCCGTTTATCGTGTGCTGGAAAATATTCCGATGAAAGCGCTGCATAAAATGTATTTGACCACATCCGACGGCCGTACGTTGGCGCTTGAGAGCGGAAAAATGCCAGGGGAGAGCGACGGCCTGCATCTGTACCGCGAGATCGCGCCGGTGCCACCGTTGGTCGTGAGTTCATTGGGACCGAAAGAATTCTATCACCTGATCGTGAAAGATCCTGAAAGCCTAGTGAAAGTGCCGGCTGTCTGCTTTGCGGAATTACGATTGGGTCAGCTGGCGGAAGATCCGCTCAACGGTGATCGCGGCGACCTGCCATATGGCAGTATCGCGCACCTGCGCAGTTGTCTGGCGGACCTGAAGACGAAATCCGTGATGACGAAGATGGTAGACCGGACTCCCACCAATGGGATCCCCTACCGTACTGTCAAGAATGGTTTCTACGTCGGCAATGCGAAGAAATTATTATATTTCCCGCTGCCATCCGAGAAAGAACTGGTTAATCAGCATTACCAGTGGTGGCGGTCAGCAACAATGTAATTATTTTTACACCCCTCTCCCAAGAAAAAACGAGCTGGAAATCCAGACGGGAGAGGTATGGATTAATTCAGATAAAGATGATAAAGAGGTAAGAGAAAATGACAGATCAATTATGGTTATTAGTAGGCATTGGTTCAGGCGTGATCAGCGTCGCGGCAGCTTTATACCTGTATTACTGGGTCATGCGCCAGGATGCCGGATCTGAACGTGCCCAGGAGGTTGCGCGTTGGATACGTGAAGGCGCGGCTTCCTATTTAAAGAAATTGTACACAGCACTCACCCTGGTGGCCGTGGTGATGGGTTTCATCATTGCGATCGTTTTCAGCTTTGACCTGACACAGCTTGGCACTGGCAGTGTGGATATCATGCCTTCCAACGGCATCACGATGGCAGTGGCATTTGTTGTTGGCGCGGTCAGCTCCGCCATTGCCGGTTACATGGGGATGGCGATTGCGGTGCAGGCGAATGTTCGCAGCGCCGTTGCGGTGAAGGATTCCCTTAATAAAGGGTTCAAAGTCGCATTTTTTGCCGGTTCTGTGATGGGCCTTGCGATGGTCGGCCTGGCTGTGATTGGTATGTGTAGTATCTATTACCTGACCGGCAATCCGGAAATGGTGCTGGGGTTCAGCTTTGGCGCATCAGCACTGGCATTGCTGGCAAAGGCCGGCGGCGGGATCTACACAAAGACGGCAGATATCGCAGCTGACCTGGTCGGTAAAGTGGAGGTGGGTATTCCGGAAGACGATCCCCGTAACCCCGCTGTTGTCGCGGATAACGTCGGCGACAACGTTGGCGATGTGGCCGGGATGGGCGCGGATATCTTTGACTCGTATGTCGCTAGTACCGTCGCAGCGATGCTGCTGGGTGCTGCAATGACCGGGACAGACAGCGTGAAATATACGGTTTTCCCACTGATCCTGTGCATCCTGGGAATCTTTGCATCATTGATTGGTATCCAATTTGTGCGGGTTGGTAAAGATGGAAAACCCGGCACAGCTCTGAACTTTGGCACGATCATCACCTGTGTGATCTTCGGCGTTTTTGTGATCGCGCTGGTGTTGCTGGGCGGATATGACCTGAGTATCCTGTGGTCGACACTGGTTGGTTTGATCGTGGGTGTGGTGGTTGGATTCACTACTGAATATTTCACCTCTGAAGAATATAAACCCGTGATTGAGACGGCGAAAGTGTCCAGCTCGGGCGCAGCGATTACGATCATCACGGGCTTTTCATACGGCCTGCTGAGCATAATGCCATCAATCATCGGCATTGTGATCGCCACCCTGGTCGCTTTTTATGTATCCGAAGCATCCGGTGTGATCACCGGCATCTATGGAATCGGAATCAGCGCAGTGGGGATGCTTTCCATCAGTGGAATGATTGTTTCGTCTGATGCTTACGGCCCGATTGTTGATAATGCGCGCGGCATTGCAGAGATGGCGGGCATGGAGCATACGGTTATCGAAAAAGCGGACGTGTTGGATTCAGCGGGCAATACCGCCAAGGCCATCACAAAGGGCTTCGCGATAAGCGCGGCAGCGCTGACAGTGCTGGCATTGTTCGCCGCTTATGCAGAGATCATTGAAGCACGTGGTGTTACGATCGCGATCAGTCTGCGTAACCCGCTGGTTGTAGCGGGTGTGTTGCTGGGCGCGATGGCACCTCCAATCTTCAGTGCTTTGACGATGCTGTCCGTGACGCATAATGCGTTTGATATGATCGAAGAGATTCGCCGGCAGTTCCGAGAGGAACCCGGCATTTTAGCTGGCAAAGTTGTACCGGATTACAAACGGTGTGTCTCGATGGCTGCGCAAGGCGCCCTGTCTTCACTGGTGCTGCCGGCTTTCCTGGCAGTTGGTTTACCGCTGCTGGTAGGTTTCATCCTCGGACCGGACGCGCTGGGTGGATTCCTGGGCGGTGCGATATTCACTGGCGTGATCTTTGCGCTGCTGATGTCGAATGCGGGCGGACTGTGGGATAATGCGAAAAAATTCATTGAGACCGGCCAATTCGGCGGAATCGGCTCGGACGCGCACAAAGCGGGCGTGGTGGGCGATACGGTCGGCGATCCGTTCAAGGATACAGCCGGGCCTTCGCTGAATACACTCATTACCGTGATGTCGCTGGTGAGTTCGCTGTTCGCGCCGGTAATTGCCGCGTTCCATATTTTCTAAATTTCAACAAAGTCAAACCAATCCCCCGTTGAGAGACAGGGGATTTTCTTTTTGCTAGATTTTAGATTTACGATGATTTAGTCCGCATTTATGCATAGGCAGATAAAATATTATTAAATAATTTGAGAAGCACGTGGTTTGATGTGGAAGAAGTGTCAATAAAAAAATCCAATCAAATCGCATTTTGAATTGATAATTCACAATTTTTTAACTACTCTTGAATTCAACTAGTAAGTGCAACTTTGAAAGAAATAGAGAGGTAAGCTGCGGTAAGAAAAGCACTTCTCTAACGACAAAATCAGAGGAGCACTCATGCACACATACTCACAGCTTACCACCAATCAAAGATACCAGATTTACGCTTTATTAAAAATAGGCCACTTGCAAACTGGACTTGCAGAAATCGTTGGAGTGCATCAATCGACTAACAGCCGAGATCGCAAACGGTATCGCGGCTGGAGAGCTTATCAACCCAAACAAGCCCAGCGATTTGCCAGGGAAAGACAGAATAAAGCCATTGCCAGGGTTGAGTCCGAAGATTGGAAACTGAACCAAATCATGCACATTAGCCATGAATAGATCTATCAATATATCACCAAAGATAAAAGAGATGTTGGAAGCCTGTGGAAATACCTGCGATGTCGTAAAAAACGAAAAATACGCGATGGCAGTTATGAAAAATGGGGTCAAATACCCAAAACAGAAGCAGGCTCGGAGAATGGGAAGCGGACACGATCATTGGGAAGTGGAAGCAAAGTGCCATCATGACCCTGGTGGACCGCCAAAGCCGTTATTTACTTATGGACCTGGTGGCGCAGCGCACAAACGAAAATACCAATGGCTTGAACCGCCAATATTTTCCAAAAAGCACAAACTTTCGTGATTTGACACAAGATGATATTGCGTTTGTCGAGCACCGCTTGAATACCAGGCTCAGGAAATGCTTATCATTCAAATCTCCTATGGTATTCTTAAATAATCAACGTTGCACTTGAGACTTGAATCCAAGCTTTGTAAAAGGAGTAATACATGAAAAAATTAATAAATCATCCAAAAGATGTAGTTCACGACTCACTTAAAGGGGTTGAAGCTACTCATTCGGATTTTTTGAAGGTTCACTTTGAACCGAATTACATTATTCGCAAGAATGCACCAATAAATGGAAAAGTAGCGCTTTTATCAGGCGGCGGTTCAGGCCATGAGCCATTACATGGTGGATTTGTTGGTTACGGTATGCTGGATGCTGCCTGTCCAGGTGAGGTATTTACTTCACCAACTCCAGATCAAATCTTAGAAGCTACGAAAGCAGTTGCTGGTGGTGCAGGTGTTTTGCATATTGTTAAGAATTACACAGGAGATGTGCTTAATTTCGAGATGGCGGCTGATTTAGCCAAAAGTGAGGGTGTCATGGTGGAATCAGTTGTGATAAATGATGATGTAGCTGTAGAGGACAGTCTTTATACGGCAGGTCGTCGAGGTGTAGGTACTACAGTTCTTGCAGAAAAAATTGTTGGGGCGGCAGCTGAGGAAAAGCTCCCACTTGCTGATTTAGTAAAGCTCTGCCGCAAGGTCAATGCAAATGGACGCAGTATGGGTGTTGCGCTTACCTCTTGCGTCGTACCCAGTGCCGGTAAATCCACCTTTGACCTACCAGAAGATGAGATAGAGATTGGTATAGGTATTCACGGCGAACCAGGCCGCAAACGCGAGAAAATAAAAACAGCGCGGGAAATTACAGAATTATTAGTAGGACCAATTGTAAAGGATTTACCTTTCAAGAAAGGTGACCATGTTATAGCCTTCGTCAACGGTATGGGTGGAACGCCGCTAATTGAACTATATATTATCTACAATGAGCTGGCAAAAATTCTAAACAGCTACGGGATCACGATTGCTCGGAATCTTATTGGCAATTACATTACTTCTTTAGAAATGCAGGGTTGTTCTATTACTTTGCTCAAAATGGATGAACAGATTTTACGATTGTGGGATGCTCCTGTATGTACAACCACTCTGCGCTGGGGTATATAAATTAATTGTTATGGTAGGTAATCAATGGTAATTACGCAAAACAAAATAATTAAATGGCTAGTAACATATGCAGATATTTTAAATGAAAACAAGACGTATCTTACAGAACTGGATTCTGAGATTGGGGATGCCGATCACGGTATCAATATGGACCGTGGTTTCCAAGCTGTAATAAAAAACTTACATGAAAACAGAGAAGCAGATATCGGTACCATATTAAAAACTACTGCTATGGCGTTGATTTCCTCCGTAGGTGGAGCAAGTGGCCCTCTTTATGGTACTCTCTTTTTGGAAATGTCAAGATGTACTGAAGGAAAAGTGGAATTATCAAAAATAGAATGGACGGCAGCGCTTGAAGCTGGTGTTAAAGGTGTCGCAAAACGTGGAAAGGCTTTTGCTGGTGATAAAACAATGTTAGATGCACTCTTACCCGCAGTAAAAGCACTTAAAGAAGGTACTTATGGTACCGAAGAATTACCGTTGGCACTTCAATCTGCCTATAAGGCAGCTGAGCAAGGCATGAAAGATACCATACAAATGGTTGCGAAGAAGGGGCGCGCAAGTTATTTGGGTGAACGCAGCGCTGGGCACCAGGACCCTGGTGCTACTTCTTCATTCTTAATGCTCAAGGCGGCTTCCGAAGCTTTGGTATAGGTGTTGATTTGATTGGAATTGTCCTTATATCTCATAGCAGGAAACTTGCGGAGGGTGTTCTGGATTTAGCCAGAGAAATGGGTGGAGAAGATCTCAATATTATTGCTGTTGGTGGAGTTGGTAAAAACGATGATTCCTTGGGCACTACTGCAACTTCAATTCATGATGCTATTGAGAAAGTATTTTCCAATGATGGTGTTCTTGTCTTGATGGATTTGGGAAGTGCGGTTATAAACGCCGAATTTGCATTAGAAATGATGCCCAAAGAGAAATCTAAAAAAGTTTATCTTTGTGGTGCGTCATTAGTTGAAGGAGCGGTTGCAGCAGCTGTTCAAGTTCGCATTGGCGCTTCACTAGACAAGGTTTTCAAGGAGGCACAAAACAGTTTGGCTGCAAAACAAATCCAACTTGGTGTTAGTGAACTCGAAATAAATAACGATCTACCCCCAACACTGAGTGAAATAAAAGAGAATGAGGAAACCTTCTTTAGATTGGTGATAAACAATCCTGTTGGGTTGCATGCTAGGCCAGCTGCGCGCTTTGTTGAAAAAGCTGGAAGTTTTCCAAAAACTAATATTTTTGTAACGAATATTACAAGGAAAAAAGGGCCGGTAAGCGGAAAAAGTATCATTAGGTTGACTGCCCTAGGTGTTCGGCAAGGTGATGAGATTCAAGTTACAGCTGTTGGCGATAATAGTAATGTTGCTTTGGAAGACCTGCGCAATCTTCTTGAAACTCAAATTAATGAAAAATAATCATAAATAAGAAGCTTGAATTCAACTAGTAAGTGCAACTTTGAATAAAATAGAGAGGTAAGCCGCGGTAAGAAAAGTACTTCTCTAACGACAAAATCAAAGGAGCACTTATGGGAACTTATTCACAGCTTATCACCAACCAAAGATACCATATTTTCTCGCTTCTGAAAGCAGGATTTTGCCAAACAGAAATTGCTGAAGCAATCGCTGTGCATAGATCCACGATCAGCCGAGAATTCAAACGCAATCGAGGAGGGAGAGCTTATCAACCCAAACAAGCCCAGCGATTTGCCAGGGAAAGGCAGAAGAAAAGCAACCCCAGGATCAAGCCATAAGATTGGAAACTGAACCAAATCATGCACATTAGTCATGAATAGATCTATCAATATATCACCAAAGATAAAAGAGATGGTGGAAGCCTGTGGAAATACATCGGATGTCGTAAAAAGCGAAAAAAACGCGATGGCAGTTATGAAAAATGGGGTCAAATACCCAAAAAAGAAGCAGGCTCGGAGATTGGGAAGCGGACACGATCATTGGGAAGTGGAAGCAAATTGCCATCATGACTCTGGTGGACCGCCAAAGCCGTTATTTACTTATGGGCCTGGATCGCAGGTTTTCAATAACTTGCCCCATCTTCTCCGTGTGATGCCCGCGCCAATAAACCTTTCCACAGACACTGCACTGCTTGAAGTGATGGATGTGCTTTCGGGTACGGGGCTCGAGTAAGTGCAGAATATTGGACTTGTCCACATCATGCAGCAGGCCGTTGCAGGCCATGCAGCGGGTGAATGGCTGAATGCGATCGATGAGATCGAAGCGCCGCACTATCTCCTGTAATTGGGCTATTGGGTCGGTAGAGCGTGGGCAATAACCGCGCAGGATGGATTTGCGTTTGAGTAACCCGCGGTCACGGGTGAGAAGGATACGCTGCTGGCTGACTGCCTGGTCGGCGAGAATCTCATCGGCGATGTCACTGTCATACGCTACGTCAAAGCCGAGCATGCGCAAATAGGCAGCCAGGCGGCCGAGGTGGCCGTCGAGGATGAAGCGGATATCACGCAGCGGCGTTGGGCGGAGATGGATGGCGTGTGTGATGTCGATCGTCTCGAAGACGGGATAGACAGAGACACGGTCGCCATCGCGGGTGAGATAGCTGAAATTGACGGATTTGCCGTTGACGAGAATCAGATCGACTTCCGGGTGGGGGACGCCGAGGGATTCTATCAGGTGTTTGACGGTCTGGCGGCCTTTGAAGGCGAGGGGTATATCGGTAAAGTGCTGGTTGCGGGGGAGAAAATCATTCAGCTCCGCATAGAATCGAAATAAAGCTGTTTTTGTCCCTTCCTGATTTGCCATGGTTTAAAGATAACACGCCTGTTGAAAGAGATTCTGCATACCTCGCTTGATTATAATTTTTATTATGATATATGAAACTAGCGAGAAAATCATACGAAAGCTGTTTTACGACTAACCCCGCATGGCAGCCGTGAATGATATGACAGGAATATCCCACAGGCTGTGAAGTGATTGGTGAATAATTGAAAAACCATGCTGCTGGAAAATCATGGGTCCATCCAGCGGACTGCAATCGATTATTTTTGGAAAACGGCGATGCGAAGCCGCGTATATCTTGCTCATCCAGCCCGGATTTTTGTCTTTGTACATGGAAATGATTGCAATCCTTCCCTGTGCCGAGAGTACACGTTTAATCTCTCGTAATAGATCCGTCTGCAAGTTTTCCGGAAATAACTCAAATGTGAAGCTCATGAACACCAAATCGGCAGCATTATTAGGGAGTAGAAGGTTTAACACATCCCCCTGGCAGATGAGGGGAGTGGAAAAATGTGAATCAGCTGCTAATTTGCGAGATGCCTGCGCGCACATACTAAAAGAAAGATCAATACCAATGAGATGGGTGGTTGGATATTTATTCCTGAGCGCAATGAGTCCATTGCCCGTCCCACAACCGATTTCGATGATGGTCTGCGGATGATCCAATTCTATCCCTGCGACGAGATTGTTTATCAGATGTTTTTCTGCCCTACCTGACAGTAAGTCGTAGATCCTGCTGATGCGGTCATAATTATTTTGTGTTTGTTCAAGGAAAGTTGAAGGAGATTGCTTTTGCATAGAATTGATTATAAAAGATTATTTTTTTCTCGAAAGGTCTTCAGGCATTAAACGTATAATCTTCACATCAAAATTTAAATAATCATTAATAGAAAAGAGAACCAATAAATGGGAAAGCAAAAATCGAAAGTTGTGGTAATTACAGGCAGCACACGCGGAATCGGGTTTGCGCTGGCAGGAGCTTTTATTGAGAAAGGATGCCGCGTTGTAGTCAGCGGACGAAATCAACAAAGCGTTGATGGCGCAATTGAAGTACTGATGAAGAAAAACAGAATAAGCAGTGTTGTCGGTATACCTTGCAACGTGCGAAAAGTTGATGATCTGCAGGTGTTATGGGATTTTGCTATGATTACTTTCGGATGTGTGGATATTTAGATCAACAACGCTGGTATTTCTAATGGTTTGAATATGATTGGAGATATCTCCACTGATGAGATCAGATGTGTGATTGAAACAAATATGCTGGGTGAAATTTTCGGTTCGCAAATTGCGCTGCGGGGATTTCAGGAACAGGGGCACGGAGCGCTATATAACATGGAAGGGATGGGTGCAAAAAAAGGGCGCATGGTGGATGGGTTATCCATTTATGGAATGACCAAAGCAGGTTTACGCTATTTTAATGATGCGATCGCGCACGAGAACAAGCATGAAATGATAATCATTGGTGCGCTGCTTCCGGGAATGGTATTAACAGAATTGGTAACCGGGCAATATGTTGGTGACCCTGAGGGTTGGAAGAGGGTTGAAGGGATTTTTCAAGCTATTGCTGAAGATGTGAATGTTGTTGCCGGGTGGCTGGCAAGCAAAGTGCTAACTAACAGGAAAAACGGCATTCGAATTGCTTATAGCAACACCTTGAAAATTACCTGGCGGATGATTAAAAATAGTCTACGGCGAAATAAACACTAAGCGGATTGTTTAGATCTTATCCTGAATTTGGATCAAGATCTCATTATGTTTGAGAAAGTTGGGTGTTATTGGTGCGTTGTAGCCCGCAATAACAGGATCAGCAATAGCCTCTAAACCTTTGGCATTTATCCATGTACGCAGTTTGCGGATATGTTTATCAAAGTTGTCTTGTTTGAAGGGACCGGAAAATCGAATGGCGGCGAAGGTTTGCGGTGGGTGTTCAACAAAACGCACACGGTCATCATCAGGAATGGGTAGGGTATCCAGTGTATATTTACTTGGGATGACAAAAGAGACATTGAAGGTGTCCTCACCAGTAACTGCAACAGGGGCTGTCATGGCAATCTTTTCAGATCGCGATTGGGCAGAAACTGGGGCTGTCATGGTGATTTTCTTTCGACTGGTATTTCCGCCGAAGATGTAATTTGCAAGCGGGCTGAAGCCGATGCTGGCTGCCTGGCGGTGATTTAATGCTTTAACCTTTAGTTCTGAAGTAATATAGGGGTCGTAACGCCGTATCTCAAATGGGCCCTCTTTTTGGATGAGTTGATAAGTTGGTTTTTCTAATGTCATGTATTCAATGATAATTCAAAATTCACGGAAATATTTTGAATAATAGCTGAAGATGGTTGAAAATGAGTTGGTGCTTCACAATAACCGTGTTTATTCAGCAGGATTAGAATAAATTCGGTCCAGTTTTAGAAAACCAATCCCCATTTTAGATACTAGCATTCAGGCCCTATATCATCTGCAAGCCTCCTTCGATCGTTGCTTTAGCCAATTGGCTGTCGGTTGCTTTTTTGCGCGGCGCGGATAACGGGGTTTTATTTATAAGGGAATGTTTTTTATCGGCAGGACAATCTTTTCCGGAGTGAGTGTCACATCGACAAGCTCGGGATAGTCATGCAGCATCATGGGCGTTTCCCATTCGGTGGCGTCTTCGGTGGCGTAAGGCCATATCTTATCGATGGAATCCAACCCCTGCACCCTATCAATAGAGAAATCATAAGCGCTTAGCATGACCATATTGATCTCTTTTAGAGATGCGATGATAGGTTTTATTGCTTACCAGCGATCATTTTCAAAATGGTCAGTCAGGATGACGGCGACCTTTAAAACTAAAATTTATGAAACCATTTTCCAGGTCGATCGGCAGTAAAGTGAGTGTCGCGTTGTGGATGGTGTCAAGTGTGCCATAATAGTTTGCTTAGGTTGTGCGATTGCGGTAAATGCTAGTTGTGGGGGGAGGGCAGCAATATAGCTGGTCTGCGTGCATATATCTTTGCAAATTACCTGACTGAGGAGACTGTCCACACCAATGATCAGATGCACGGCAAGCCATTCAGCTGACCCTAGCAATATGCAAATGATGGGGTTCTCCTGTATGATGCATTGGATCTCCTGCGGTTTGAGGTAATTCAACAATTGCACGGACATCATTGCTCTTTTATCTGTCAAAATGGTTTTTAATGCTTACTAATTATTATTTTTTGATCCGAAAGGGAAATTTTCTTTCCCAAGGATACGCTGCAGGAAAAAGACCATCACCCAGGGAGAGAACCCCACAATGAAACTAAGCGATGGAGGAATTTGCCCGATGAGGACAACGGGCAGCGTATTGGTGAGAGCGTGAAAAATAATCGCCAGGAAAGTGCTTTTTGCCGATGTAACCAGCCAGGTGTAGATGAAACTCATACCGATCAAAGAAATCGTTTGGCCGGCCAGTGACGACAGGATGGTAACAATCAAAGCTGGTGTTCCGAGATTGCTGGTGTTGGACAGGACTTCAAAGATAGTGAAAGGAAAATGCCATACCGCCCAGGCAATTCCTACCAGCCAAACAGCGGTGTCTTTATTGTGTATTTTCCGCAACGCTGGCAGAAGAAATCCCCGCCAGCCAGGTTCTTCTCCCAGTCCGCTCGTGAGAACCTGGATCAGGAAGATTGGAATGAAGAGAGTGAGACCGGTTGTGAAATGGTTTATTGACAGGTTCAAGGTCCGAGAAAGTATCCCGATCATAAAGGGGAGTAACGCGATGCATAATGCAAGCGCGAAGGCAATCAAGTACCATCTTGCCCTGATCTTCCATTTGAAAACTGTTGCTAGATAATGTGAAAAGCCATTTTTTCCTTTCTGCATGCGCACAACAATGAACGCGGCAAGGAAAGGACCATAGACAGCGAGAGAGAAAAAGATGGATAAGACAAGATGAAAATTGCTGGTGAAACCTTCTCTCATCAGCATTGTGTAATTATTAATGGTTGGTAAGGAAAAATTATTAATATTGGCAATGAGCAGCGATGGAATCCACAATACCCATGTGAAAATGTTGGCGATTAGCAAATAAAGCCAGATCGATCCTTTTTCTTTTTTGGTACCTTCCGGCATACATTTCTCCATTCTATAAATTCAACGTGAATTTTATTCATACAAGAAAGCACATGGTGATGGAATATTATTCATTCTGTTAGCGCTGATAAACCAAGAGCATGCACTTCTTCTTTAACCTGTTCATATAACTTCTTCCACGATGGTAAAGGGGTGATGTGTTCCATGTTATATGCGTGGTCAAATCGCACACCAGGATTTCCGGATGGTTGTTCGAATACTGCGGAGTAATTCTGGAAAAGCTTGAGAATGAGCGCGTTAGCTTGATCCAGCGATAGGTTTTGCCGGGCGACGGCATGACCCACTTCGCCCATCCAGCGCGCTTCCAAACCCGATCCATTAGGATAGAGTCCATCGGCAGCACCGACACCTTCCAGATGACCGCCGCTGACGGTGATAGCTACTGCGTTGGCAGCTACTTCATATAGCAGCTCAGGTGTTAGCGCGCCGCTTTTGGGATAGATATCCGATACGATGATACAGGGTGCGTTGCGGACGAAAGCCTGTGTTACCGCGGACTGTACCCACATAACTGGAAAGGTGCTGGTGGATACATGGCGAATGTGAATTGGGTGCAGGAGATGATAGTGGGCACGGCAAACCAGGTTGGCAAGGATAAAAGAAGCAATCTGCACGACCGCCGCGCCGGGCGCGTCACCAGCAAGTCCGCCTACCATGACGGTTGCCAGAGAAGCGTTGCGCATGCCGTATTGAACGGAATTCAAAGCGCGTGAGATATTTACCTGATCGATGATAAGCTCATTGAAGAGTGCTACCAGATGGGCGTCCCGCGGACGGAGGTAGTCCGGGTGGGCTATAGCAAGATCGCCGATCTCCGTTACCGCGCTCTGACCGGCCAGCATGCCCATACCCGGGCGGCCGATATCCCGCAAAACCTGGCGCAGTTGAGATAGTTCCCAACGGGCAGCGTGAATTTCCAGCGGTGTGCCAGATTCGACTGTGTGGTTGTCAATGTGCGTGATGGAACCGCAGGTGATCAGATCTACAATCGGTTCCTGTGCCCAGCTTTTAACGCAGGGGATGAATAATTCCTGCGGCGTGGGCGCGCCTGGGTTACCAGCCCAAACCAGGGGCGGGCGATTATCCATGATCTCACGTGAAAAGAGCGTGCGTGCATCAACACCGGTTCCCATCGTGAGTTCTTGCGGCATTGACTGCATGGCTCGCGAGAGTTCATCCCTGGAGAACTGGATCACCTGACCAGTGGTGACACAGAAAATACCGCTTGATGCGGCAAGTTCCAACCCGGCATGAAAAAGGCGGTCGATGAGATCGTTATCCTGCGGGATGGGATTGGTCTTATCCCACGCAAGATTAAATTGTTTAACCAGACGTCTTACTGGCAGAACAATATATTCCATGTCCCAATCATTTTTTTGGACGTGTGGACCAGATCGGGAACGGTCAATGATTTCAAGGTAGGGGATAGTGTCCATATCTGATGGTGATTGTATGATAGAAATGAATATAAAAAGGAAAATCTTAATTGAAAAAGATAATATGGTAAGATTCATTCCACTTATTAATTTAAAATCGTTTTGAAAATTCCAATTTATTGCTCGTCAATACATGGACGAGCTTTTTTCTTGCCCAATGGGGTTTAGAGAAGGGCATTTGCAATACCACCAGGGTTGTATTAGTTGCCGGGTTTGAGGGTCAGGAGTTATCAAAACACGAATATGGAGATTTTGATGACTACTGCCTTTGAAAACTTGAATTTACACCCGCAATTAGTACAGGCTGTTGGTGAACTTGGCTATGAAGAACCCAGCGATGTACAATCGAAAGTGATCCCATTAATGCTAAAAGGAAAGGATGTAATTGCGCAATCCCAGACTGGCTCAGGAAAAACAGCGGCATTTGCATTGCCTGTCCTACAGGATCTGATCTTTGGAGGGAGCACCGGACGAATACAAACGCTAGTGCTGGCACCCACCCGAGAATTAGCGATCCAAGTTGCCGGCGCGATCAACGATTACGGTAGATTTTGCGGCGTGAAAGTGATGGCGGTATATGGCGGTCAGCATTACGGCAGTTCGAAGCGAAAAATCGCAGGCGGATTGGATGTGCTGGTGGGTACACCGGGGCGGCTGATGGACCTGATGCGGCAGAATATCGTTGATCTCACTTTTGTGCGCACTGTTATCGTGGATGAAGCGGATGAGATGTTAAGCATGGGTTTTATTGAAGATATTGAGACAATCCTGGCAGATACCCCTGATGAACGACAAACAACGCTGTTCTCTGCGACGATTCCTAAACCGATCCGGCGAATCGCTGAACGTTACATGCACGAACCAATAATCATAACAATCGACCGAAAGAAATTGACTGTTGATTCGATCGACCAGAGCTACTATTTGGTCAATGAGAAAGATAAATTAGCTGCGCTTTCACGCCTTTTAGAAAGCGAATCCGTTGGATCCACGCTGGTCTTTACCAAAACCCGCGCGGGTTCCGGCCAGGTGGCAAACCAATTGACGCAGCGTGGATATCCGTCGGAGGCGATAAACGGGGATCTTGAACAGCCGGCGCGTTTACGTGTGCTGGATCGGTTTCGCACTGGGAAGATCAAGATTCTGGTAGCCACCGATGTGGCCGCGCGCGGTTTGGATATTGATGATATATCGCATGTTTTTAATTTTGATATACCGAATGATCCGGAAGCATATGTGCACCGTATCGGGCGCACTGGCCGTGCGGGGAAAGATGGCGTGGCGATAACGCTGCTGACTCCCCGTGAAAGACGGTATTTGAACCGTATCGAGGGTTTTGCAAAACTCAAGATCCCGCGGGCGGAACTGCCTTCTGAGGCGGAAATCAACGCACGGCGTGAGTCGCATTTGCTCAATAAAGTCCGAGTCTGGCTGGAGCGGGACCGTTGCAAGCAGGAAGAGGAGATGGTGGAAACATTCATTGCGGAGGGATACGATCCAACCAAGATCGCTGCAGCTGCGTTAAAACTGGCGCGGATAGAAGAAAAACGTCGCCCGATCGAAAAGATCGGCGAAGTACAAACACATAAAAATAAGCACCACAGCCAGGGGCGTAATAAAAGAAACAGCGGTTATGGTAAAAATTTTCGCAAGAAAAGTCAGACGCATAATAAGAGCCGATCTTATGGCAGGCAATCACACGAAGAGGGCATGGTACGGCTTTCACTGAGCCGCGGAAAAGTTCACGGCATCAATCCGAGTGAAGTGGTAGGTGGGATTGCGTCGCGCGCTGCTATACCTGGCCGTGCGATCGGAAAGATCACCATCAAAGATGAAAATACACTGGTGGACATACAAGAAGAGTGTGTTTCGCGCGTATTGGGACAGACAGGTTGTTATCAATTCCGTGATCACCAGAATGTGACAATCGAAAGAGCGGTTTAAACGTTTTTTATTGCAAAAAAATCTTTATGATGTTGCATATCTTCGATTAAATAACCGATCTAATTCAATGTTTTTTAGATAATGATCACGAGGTTATTATCCAATGCCAGCTGGAATTTGCATTGAGCGGCAGGATAATCTATGCATCATTCAGGATACCGAATTTCACTTTAGATCATGATGATAAAAAGCCTGGCCAAGATTTTTAGCCGCTACATTGGATTTTAATTATTCCCAAAGGGAAAAGACAACATCGGTAATTATTCTATATGATCAATAATTTTTATGTGCTTTGCAACGATCAGGAAAGACCATTTTCACATACCCGATAAGGAGAAACAGACATGCCGGGTAAAACACTCGTATATATCGGACCGTAAACCGAAAAAATCAAATTGTGATCTGGTCGGATTTTAGAAGGAAAAGGAGAAGGGATTTATTCACTCGCGCTTGATGAACAAGCGGGGTCCATTTCACTCATCAACACCTTCAAGAACATAGTCAATCCAACCTGTTTAGCACTGAATCAGAAAATTAATTCCTGTACGCAATCAATGAACTGAAGGAATTTGAAGAAAAGCTGTCCAGATCAGTCAGTTCTTTCAATGTATCCAATGCTGGAGATCTAACCTTTGATAATAAACAAGCGACTAAGGGGACTGACCCTAGCCATATTGCTGTGAGCCCTTCGGGCACGCATGTTTACATATCCATTTTTGTGAGCGGAAGTGTTTGCGTTTTTCCTATCCAGCCTGACGGCTTTATGGGGGAGGATACACAATTTATCCAGCATGCGGGAAGCGGTGTTAATCCAACTCGACAACAGGGACCGCACGCCCATACATTGGTATTTTTGAAGGACGGTGCGTTTGCTTTTTTTCCTGCTCTCAGTTTAGATAAGTTAACGAAGCTTAAATTCCGCGATAACTAATCGGCTGAAATTCATATCTATTATTCGCTTACCGGATAGACCGGCTCTTCCAGGTGAATCGGATCATGCGTCATGAGAATAAAGTCCGCATTCTCAATGACCAGGATCATACTGTGCCATAAATCGATAGAGTTTGCAAATCGCCCTGGCAGGGTGTAGGGCCAGCCGTGTTTTTTGTCGGGTTTCAGGTTGTCGCGCAGAAACATTGTATCCCCAATGATCCAATAATCACCTTTGGCTGTATTGACAGATACAGAAATGTGGCCCGGGCTATGCCCGGGGGTGGGAACCATGGTTATCCCGTTAAAAATTTCCTGTTTACCCGAAATCAATTCAAATTCACAACCATCAAATTGCGGCGTACGACCGGATTTTTGGTGATCATATGATCCCCAATAGGGCGGAATGGGATCCAGCGCAAACTCGTATTCAATATCACTGACATAATATTTTGCTTTCGTAAATTTCTTCATATAGAAACAATGGTCCCAATGCAAATGGGTGAAGATGATCGCTTCGATATCATCGGTGTGCAAACCAAGTTTTTCGATTTGTTCGTGAATTGCCGTACCCGGGTCCTGGCGGCCGTTATGATGGAATTTCTGTGATACTTCTGTGCTGCCCATCCCGGTATCCACAAGATATTTATGGCCACCGCCTTCCAGTAACCACGCAAATACGGGGTGATGGATGATAGTCCCCAGGCCATCCCGAAAGGTTGCATATAGGCCTTTATCCAGGTATTGCCAACCCGTGAGAATTGGTTTTATTGTATATGTGGTTTTCATTATTTATCCTTTGTGGGTATCACTTATCCAATCAGACAATATGTGAACCTTATCGTAATATGGATATCTTAAATAATGCATCATTCTTTAGAATATGACAAATATCATTGACTTTTGTGTACGAACATTATACTATGTACGCAAAGCATTGGATACAATATCCAATTAATACTAGACTGAAATTTATCAGGAGAAAAGAGTGATTATGAGCCCAAATATTCCAAAAACAATGAAAGCAGCCGTTTTATTCGGAAAGGATAACCTTCGGGTTGAAGAAGTACCGGTTCCAGAACCTGTAGAACATGAGGTGTTGATTAAAGTGCATGCCTGTGCCATTTGTGGCACAGATCCAACAGTAATATCCAGGGGTTGGAAGGGAATGCCTGAATACGGGACTTTTACTCCCGGTCATGAATACAGCGGTGAGATTGTCAAGGTCGGACCCGGAGTGAAAGATTTTAAAGTAGGGGATCGTATCGCGATTGAATCACACAAGGGGTGTGGATATTGTCGGAATTGCAAACGCGGGCGCTATACGATCTGTCTTAACTACGGAAAACCTGAAACTGGCCATCGCCACTATGGATTTACCAATAACGGTGGATACGCGCAGTATGTTGTAAATAATGTGAGTACACTATATACAATACCAGATAATGTTTCTTACGAAGAAGCCGCGCTGGTAACTACTGCAGCTTGCGTACACTACGCATTGGATAATATTGGCGGTTTTCTGGGCGGCGAAACAGTGGCCGTTTTCGGACCTGGCCCAATCGGTTTAATGGCCGTCCAGTTATCAAAAGCGCTTGGTGCCGGAAAAGTCTATTTGACAGGCACTCGAGAATCTCGCTTGAAAGTAGGGCGTGAGCTGGGCGCTGATATGACCATCAATATCCATGAACAGGATGTTGTTGATACGATTATGAAAGGCACAGATGGGCTGGGTGTGGAATTAGCGATTGAATGTTCCGGCGCGCCTTCGGCGGTAGAAGAGGCATATGAAGTTGTGATACGCGGTGGAAGGATCTCATTTATTGGAGACTCTCATGAAAACCCAACGCCCAATCATCGGAAATTCGTGCTGGATGATTTGAAGGCAGCTGGCGTACGTGGTGAAGGTCTGGGCGACTGCCGGCGGTCGCTAGAATTATTCAAAATGGGAAAGATCAATGCAAAACCCTTCATCACCCATCATTTTTCCCTGGAAGAAATCAATGAAGGAATTGAAACTTTCGTAAAGCGCAAGGGCGGCGCCTTGAAAGTGATCATTCATCCGAATGATTAATAAACAGCAGTATAAACTATTCAGAGCGATTTATTAGGAGAAAAACATACTATTTATAAAGGAGATTTTTTCTGAAGCAATCGCTGGAGAAGGTCAATTGCGACTCGTTTGAAGGCGAAGTGCACATACTCAACGGAGAGAATGGCGCGGCGAGGTCAACATTGGCAAAGATTTAGAATTTCGGTGCAATGATCGCCAATCGCCAATTGGATGACAAAGATTTTTCACACACACGTTATCGATTGATGATTCTGAAAAAGCATTGGATACATTCATCATTCGAAAATGGGGAGCAGTGAAGGTGATTATTGAAGCAAACGGAAGCAAAGAATTAAAAACACATGTGCTGTAAACTGAAAAATGGAAATGTATGATATGGAAAAACCAAGCATATTTATATTAATAACCCATGGGATGACAATATAAAGAGAAAAAATTATGGCTGATGGATTTAAAACAATGCAAGAGGTTGTTTTTAAAACACTACGCGAACGGATTGTTTCAGGTACTTATGAACCAGGTCGTCGTTTAATCGCGAATGACCTCGCAGAGGAGTTTGACATTAGCCGTATGCCTGTACGCGAAGCATTAACCCGCCTGGAATCCACTGGTCTTGTGGAACTCATCCCTTATAAAGGTGCCATCGTCAATGAATTAACCGCTGAGGATTTCGTTGAGATTTTTCACATCCGAGGCGTACTGGAAGGCTTAGCAGCTCGTCTGGCGTGCCCTTATCTAACAGATAATGACCTAGAAAAAATGCGGTCCGCAAATGAAGAAGTAAAAAACATGATTGCCAGGGATGATATGGAGTTTCAGCGCGTAAACCGTTTATTTCATTCTGTGATCTGGTCGCGTTCGAAATCAGAAAGGTTGAACACTTTGCTAGCTAACTTACATAGTGAAGCTTCACAATACCGGCGGTTGACGATGATCCAGCCGGGGCGGATGAAAGCAGTGTACGAAGAACATCAAGCCTTTCTTGAAGCGCTCTGCGCACGCGATGCCGAAAAAGCGGAACAATGTGTACGAGAGCATTATGAAAGCACCGTTCGGTGGCTTTCTGAGATACTAAAAAAAGATAATAAAAGGAAAGAGGAAAAATGAAAAACAAGAAAAAACCGATTGTAATTGCTTCTGATCATTATGGACTGCGGTTAAAAAACCCGATCCGTGATTATCTGATCGAAAAGGGATATGAGGTTATTGATCTGGGTGTTAATTCAGAAGACCCAGTCTTATATCCTGAGATAGCGATCACATTAAGCGAAGAAATCTTGAAACACGACTATTCACGCGGGATTCTGGTGTGCGGTACTGGTGTTGGTATGGCGATGGTGGCAAACAAAGTACCGGGTGTTCGCGCGGCAGTGATCCATGATGCCTATTCAGCGGAACGCGCACGCGCCAGTAATGACGCGCAGGTGGCTGCGCTGGGGAGCATGGTGATTGGCCTCAACACCGCCAAGAAGATGATTGATATCTGGCTGGAAAGCGAGTTTGGCGGCGGTCGTTCTCTACCCAAAGTAAAATTGATTAAAGAATTAGATGATAAAAAGTGGGAGAAATAATCCCAATCCATTCATGACTCCTATGAAAGATTTTCCCGTAATGCTCCAAATGCAAGTCGAAAATGACATCGCCTCGGGCAAATTACAGCCCGGGGCAAAATATACCGTCGCGAAACTAGGAAAACGCTACAAATGTGATGTTAATGATGCCGATGCGATCGTTCCTTCATTGATAAGAAAAGGCCTAGTGGAAAAAATTGGGCAAAAGGCATTTGCGATCTATGGCGTACCGCAATCGAAGACCGAAAGTGTATTCCAATACGCACAAAAATCAAAATTACAACCGCGCACTGTAGTGCGGGCAATTACTGTGATACCTGCAAACGCGGTTCTGTCTGAAAAACTGGCATTGACCGAAGGCACATCCTTATATCAGCAAGTCCGGACGCGTTTGGTGGATGAAAAGGTGTTAGCAAACCAATATAATTATATTCCCTACGAGATCTGTCCCGGGTTAGAAGAAATTGATTTATCAAAACGCTCCTTTCAGGTCACTCTGGAGGAAGACTTTCACACGGTGATCGATTCTATCGAAGAGACCTATTCGCTGGAAGCAGCCTCCCGTGATGATTCACAAATTTTGGATTTAGCATCCGGACAAAAAGTGCTTGTTGTGCAGCGCATGTCTTTTAGCGCAAGCGGTATGCCGCTGGTCTTTGCAGATATCCATGTCAATCCCGCTCAATTTCATTATGTGGCAGACCTCTGGCCTAAAGCGGCAGGATTGGTCGAATAAGAAACGAGGAAATGATGCGCATATGGGTTATTGCTACTTTGGATACAAAATTTGCGGAAGCAGATTTCATTGCCGAGCGGATCATCGCAAGCGGACACAAAGCGGTCATTGTAGACCCAGGATCGCATGGTCAACCGGGCATTCCATCCGACATCTCACGAGAAGCAATCGCGGAGGCGGGCGGTGAGAGTATGCGCGACCTGCTGGCGCGCGATGATAAAGCCCACAGCCAGGCGATCATGCGTCAGGGATTGAAGAAGATCCTTCTTGAGGCGTATGAAAAAGGGAAATTTACAGGCGTAATTGCTGTAGGGGGCGGGCAGGGTACCGCGATCGCAACCGAAGCGATGCGGGCATTGCCATTCGGGGTACCAAAAGTGATGGTGTCAACAGTGGCTAACGGCCAAACGATGTTCGGGCCGTATGTGGGCACGAGCGATATGACGATGATCCACTCCGTAGCTGACATCGCGGGTCTGAATTTCATTACGCGGAAGATCATCGCGCAGGCTGCCGCAGCAGTCGTTGCGATGGCAGGTGTAGAAGAATCGCAGGAGATTGAAAAACCATTGATCGCGATCACATCAGCCGGAGTGACCACACCCGGCACGATGGCGGTGAAACAAGGCCTGGAAGAAAACGGGTTTGAGGTGGTTGTATTTCACTGCAACGGCATCGGCGGAAAGGCAATGGAAGATTTTATCCTCCAGGGTGTCATCAAGGGGGTGATCGATTATTCTCCGCATGATCTGATCGATCTGTTCACAGATGGTTTGATGCCGTCGTTACCGGGTAGAATGACGGCTGCCGGTGAGATGGGCATACCCCAGATCGTTGGACCGGGGTGCGCTGACATGCGTTTACATGACTGGTCCAAAATTCCCGATGAATTGGATGGCCGCCCGTATGTACGCCATACACCTACCCATACGCATTTTCGGACAACCTATGATGAGTTGTATCAAGTTGGAAAATATATCGCTGACCACTTGAATGGCGGAAAAGGGCCACGTGCGGTATTGATACCGGAAGGCGGTTATAGCATGATGAATCGAGTGGGTATGCCGCTGTATGATGCAGCGGCAAACAAAGGGTATGCGGATGCGATTAACGATCTGCTTGATGATGATATTCAAATATTGCGAAGCGATCTGCACATCAACGACAGCGCGTTTGCGCAGGGCGTAGTAGACCTATTTATCGACTTATGGTATAAAAAAAATAAAAGGAAAAAATAATAATATGCTTAGAGCAGACATCGAAGCCTTTCACGCTAAAAGAGAAACATTAGACCCCCAAAAATATCTGATCCTTACTTATTATCTCGAAACGCTTGTGGAACCTCGGGAAGGATCGGCTCACTTATGCCAGGAGATGTCCACCGCCCAATGGAGCCGTGTGGATGTGGAGGAAGATTTCCGGCCTGAGTTTGGCGCAAAAGTGGTTGACATTGAACTAATCGATGCGAATGCGCAACCGAGCAGCCCCTTCCTGGCTGACACGATGGGTAAAGCCTATGACCATGTGTATGCGTTTAATGTAAGCATCTATTATCCTTATAATAATTTCGGCACGAAGATACCAAATTTGCTGACGGCGGTTTGCGGCGAAGGCGTATTCCATGCACCGGATATCTGCGCAGTACGACTGCTGGACATCGACTTCCCGGAGAGTTTTCTGCAGGATTTTCAGGGGCCGCAGTTTGGGGTAAGCGGCTTGCGGAAATTGCTGGCAGTGCCAGACCGTCCAATATTGTTTGGTGTGATCAAACCAAACGTGGGGCTTCCCCCGAAACCATTCGCACAACTTGGCTACCAGGCCTGGCTGGGCGGATTGGATATCGCCAAGGATGATGAACAACTGGGTGATGTTGCCTGGTCCAGTGTGGAAGAGCGTTCCCGTCTATTAGGCGCCTTATGCAGGAAAGCCGAAACGGAAACCGGCGAGAAGAAAATCTATCTGGCCAATATCACGGATGAGGTGGACCAGTTGATCGCGTCCCATGATATCGCGGTTAAGAATGGGGCGAAAGCGGTGATGATCAATGGGATGACAACCGGTTTCAGCGCTGTACGGATGCTGCGCAAGCATGCAAGCGTACCGCTGGTATCGCATTTTGATTTTATGGCGCCTTATATTCAGCTGCCCTGGTTTGGTGTGCGGGATAAAGTGTTCAGCAAACTGCAGCGCATGGCCGGATATGATGTTCTGATCTACCCTGGATTGGATTCGCGCCTGAAGACAACAAAAGAAGAAGCGATCACTAATGCCAGGGCATGCCTGGATGATATGGGCGATTTGAAGAGGATGCTTCCGGTTCCAGCCGGCAGCCAATGGGCAGGGTCGCTGGGCAGCTTATATGAATTGCTGGGCAGCGCTGATTTTGGGATTGTACCCGGCCGTGCGGTGTTTGGGCATCCAATGGGTCCGAAGGGCGGCGCCGCAAGCCTGCGGCAGGGCTGGGAAGCCGTACGTGCTGGAAAGACACTGGAAGCGTACGCAAGGGAGCATGAAGAATTACGCCATGCCATCAAAATGCACACATAATATTCGTAAGCAAAATTGTGAAAACCGCGAAAATTTCGCGGTTTTTTTTTATGATTAGTGGGCTGCTTCAGCCCGTTTCTTCTTAAACACTTCCATGAAATCGTAGGTTGGATAGAATTCCGTTTCAAAAGCCCCCCAGGCATTTTGCTCAATAGCCAGGTTGACATCGCGTAGTTTGGATGGATGGAAGCGCAGGGTGACAACCTGCCCAATCCCCATCATGACATACCATGACACTACTTCAACACCTTCTGGCGGGAACTTTGTCCAGAAACCGGTATCTCCCAGTTTTTCCCCAATCTGGCTCAGGTTCATGTATTGCTGATGTTTGAGGAAGATTGTCATCATGATCTTATCTGCTTGTTTATCAGCCATCGTTGCTCCTTTTCTTGGTCACCTATGACGTGGATGGAATTGCTATATTAATTCTAATGGATTACTCCAAATTCCTGCTTTTTTTCAGCAGGGCGGCAATATCTTGATCGATGGTACGGTGGTTCACCTGATGGACATCGAATTTGAAGAGATTAAAAGTTGTCTGAATAAAGAATCCGAGGCCCAAAGACATGATGAGAGTGCCCCAGCCCACAGAACCGCCCATCAAGAATCCCAGGATGAGCGCGGTGAGCTCGATCGCGCTGCGGATCACGCCGACCGGTATTTTCGTGCGCTTTGTCAAAGCGACCATCAGTCCGTCACGCGGTCCGCTGCCAAGCTGTGAGCCAAGATAGAGGAATGTGGCCAGACTGATGAAGATCATTCCGACGACCATCATCAAGAAACGCGGCAGGAGTGTCTGATACTGCGGGATCATACCTGAATCCTGAATGCGATCCAGGAAGAACCCGATGAAATAGACGTTACCGATTGTGCCCCACCCGATGCGTTCATTCAGGAGCAGGTCGATGATCAAAATTGCGGCACCCGCGATCTGAATTGCTACTCCCATGGTCAACCCCAATTGTTTTGCCATACCCTGGTGAAATACGCCCCAGGGCGGCAATCCCAGATCGGCGTTGATCGTACAGGTGATGCCCACGCCGTAAACGAAGTAACCTACCATCAAGCGGATGAGTTTTTTGATTGATCGATACATAATGCAAATATGTGATCCTTGGTGTGATTTATTATGCACCTATTCTAAATCAAAATCCGATTGATAGTATTTCACGATTGTCTTTATAATAGGGCAGGTTGTAATATTATTTGCACACATAAAAATAGGAAAAAGAGGAGGCGATGGAAACTTCACCAGTGCACAAAATGTGGAAGAGGATCTTTTTCCCGTTTTTCATCGGGCAGATGTTGTCCATTCTTGGGAGCTCATTGGTGTCTTTCGCGCTGATCTGGTGGCTGACAGAGGAGACCGGTTCAGCGACCATATTGGCGACAGCGACTATATTCAGCCTGGTCCCGGAGATGGTTGTGCAGGTGTTCGCGGGAGCGATTGTTGACCGGCTTAATCGCAAACGGGTGATCATGATCTCGGATGGCATTATTGCGATCATTACGACGCTGCTTGGTGTGCTGTTTTATCTGGATATGGCGGGTGTTTGGGCGATCTATGGCATGATGTTGATCCGGGCTGTGGGCAGCGCGTTTCACTATCCAGCGGAACAGGCATCTGTGGCGATGATGGTGCCAAGTGAGCAATTAGCAAAACTGGCCGGCCTCAACCAGGCCGCGCGCGGGATCATCAATATCATTTCCGCCCCGATGGGCGCGCTGGTGCTGGCATATCTGGATATCGAAGGGGCGCTGTGGATCGATGTGCTCACGGCTGCTATCGCGATCAGCATCGTTGCCGCTACACCCATCCCCCGCCAGGAAAAATTGGCCAGCAGTGGAACGAACTGGTTCACGACTGTTATGCGGGATCTGAAGGATGGATTCGAATATCTTACGCAATGGAAGGGAATGACGGTGATGATCGGCGTGGCGCTGGTTTTCAAGGTTGCCCTGACCCCTGCTTTCTCATTGATCCCGCTGCTTGTGTATGACCATTTACAGGGCAATGCCGCGCAATACAGCATGGCGGAAGGGGCGGCAGGCATCGGCATTATTCTGGGCGGCCTTATTCTGAGTGTGTGGGGCGGTTTTAAGAAACAGGTTTATACGATCCTGATGGGCGGCATTGGCGTCGGCGCAGCTATCTTCATGATGGGGTTTCTGCCGGGCGGCGCCTTATTGGGGCTGATGCCGCTGATGTTGCTGCTGGGTTTTATGATCCCAATGGTGGACGGACCGATCGGCGCATTGTTCCAATCCAAGGTAGATAACGCTTACCAGGGGCGGGTGATGACACTGTTTGGTACGATCGTCAATTTATCCGGACCGATCGGGCTGGTGATGGCTGGTCCGCTTTCTGACCGCTTTGGGCTGCAAATATGGTTTATCACAGCGGGATGTTTGATATTCATCAGCTTCACTTATGGCTTATTGAATAAGCCATTTATGTCCATTGATGATGGACCCCAAAAAATCAAGCCACAATAAAACCTAATATGCAGCTATCAAATAATACGACAAACCCACTGGCCGGAGGGAGGCCAATGGGCTGTCTGGGGAATGTGGAGGATCAGGACGATTATTCTCTCGGGATATCACGGGCTGCTTTAGTAAAAGTCCTTCTGGATCACAACCATTAATCAAACCCTTATCTGTCGATCATCATATAATCATCTGGCAATTTATCCATCCCATCAATATAGTAATTTTTCTTGAAGTAGCGATTAACTATTTCCCTGTTCTTATTCTGTCATCTGATAGCCATTTTCAAATACGCGCAGGCAGGCGTCAACCACCAGCGGATCGAAAAGTGTTTCGCGGTCGCTGCGGATCTGGCCGAGCGCACGCTCGATTCCCAAGGCAGGGCGGTAAGGCCGATGGGAGGACATGGCTTCCACCGTGTCTGCAACGCCGATGATGCGGCTTTCGATGGGAATCTCATCCGCGCTCAATCCCTGCGGATATCCCGACCCATCCATGCGTTCATGATGCATATAGATGATTTCGGCCAGCGGCCAGGGAAATTCAATCGTCTTCAATAAGTCATATCCGACGGTGGGATGTGTTTTTACGAGACTGAATTCGATCTCAGTTAATTTACCGGGTTTGCTGAGTATTTCGGCGGGTACCTGGATCTTGCCCAGATCGTGGATCACCGCTGCCAGTGCAATGGCTTTACGTATTTCATCGTCTAACCCCATTTCTTCAGCAATCCTGACGGATAGGTCTGACACACGGCGGTGGTGGCCGGCGGTATAGGGGTCGCGTACCTCTACCGTTTTCGCGATGGTGCGGATGGTGGCTTCCATGGTGCCCTGGATGCGATCCCTGGCTGCACGCAAATCAATGTTAGCAATCTTTAAGGCGGCAAGTGATCGCTGGCTTTCCATCTCCGCCCGGCGGCGGGAGGTGATATCCGTAAGAGAGCCGACTATTTGAGTGACCTTTCCATCTTCTAGGATGGGTGCCTCGTGCACTTCGACCCACACACGCTTTCCGCTTTTTGCACGCAGTTCCAATTCGTACGGCGGCTGCACCTGACCGGTTTCAATCGCTTTTTCTGTTAACTTTACTCCTTCATTATTTACCGGATTATCCGTAATCAGATCTGTCCATTTCCGCAACATCTCGACGGGCGGGTATCCGAGCATGGATTCACTTTGCGGACTGATAAAGGTGATCTTATGGTCAACGGAATGCGAATAGAAGAGATTGGTGCTGTTATTGATGATATGGCTGAGCCGATTTTCGCTAGCCCGTAATGCCTGATGAGTGCGATATTGCTCGGTGATATCGCTGCGATTTGTTACCAATCCGAGGATAGTATTCCCAGCTCCATAATAGGGATAATAGTGGGTTTCGGTGTATCTTGTGCCTAACTCGGGGTAATCTGTCCATTCATAGTAAACAACTTCTTCTCCCTTAAAGCAGCGTTCGATATTTGGTCTAATAATTTCCGTAAAGAATTCTTTATTAAAAAGATCTGGTCCCCGCATTCCTATTAATTCATCTTTATTTAAATCAAAAGCATGGCAATAAGCGTTATTTGCAGCTAGATAGACTAAATCTTTGTTTACGAGTGCCATCATGTCCGATGAACTGGAGACAATGCGTTCATATTGCTTCAGGCTTTCTTCTGCCTGCTTGCTCTCTGTAATATCTTCCCCAGAACTGAGCGCACCAACCGTTTTTCCGTTTTCATCGAAAAGCTTGCGGCTCTGCCAGCGCGCGGTCCTTTCTTCGCCCTTGCTGGTGATAAACACCTGTTCATAATCAGGACCGGTGATGCCATCACTGGAAAGGAAATCAACATATGAGCCCCACGCCTGATCATAATCACCGGGCGGGATGCTGGTAGAGAACCAATTTTTACCCAGAAGTTCCTCTTCTTGATAACCCAGAATGTCACAACTCTTGCGGTTGGCAAGAGTGATGATCCCTTTTTCATCCAGGGCGACGATCATCACCTCCGCGATATCCAGATAATTTTGAGCGCGGTCTCGTTCTTTATTTGTTTTCTGCTGCTGCTCTTTCAGCTGCGCCAGAAGCCGGGTGTTTTCAATCACTCCGGACAGCTGGTTGCAGATGGTTTCCAACAGGGTAAGGTCATCATCACTGAAGGCATGGGTTTTCTGGCGGTTGTCGCAGAAGATCAGGCCGAAACAGCTGCCATCTTTCGCAAGGATCGGCGCTACAATCGAGGATTGTATGGTTGCGATACGTTGATCTTCAATTGAGATAAATTCTGGATCCGCAGCCACATCAGCCACATGGGCCGCTTTCCTGGTTTGGATAACACGCTGGGTGACAGAATCTTTGAGCGGCACTTCAAACGCGGTGAGTTCGTCTTCTCCAAAACCTGCCCATGCTTTGATCTGCGCTACCTGACGTTGATAATCAACCATGAAGACGGACGCGCTCTGCGCCGCGGATATGATCTTCAGCAGCTGGTCAGCAATGAAAAAGAGCAATTCTCCGAAATCTGTTTCTAGTGCGGCCTGGCGGCTGAGCGCTAATAATAATTCTCGCTGCCGGGCAGCAATGACCCGCTCGGTGATGTCCTCACCGGAGCTGAGGGTGCCGATTATCTTGTTGCTTCCCGGATCACGGAGAGTGGTGTTGTGCCATGCAATGTGGCGCACCTGACCCGTGCGGGTGATCACGTTTTTTTCAATGTATTCGTTGAGACCGTTATTTTCCCGCAAAACTTCATAATAATTATTTCGAACTTCTGCGCGGATTTTTTTTGGCAGGCAGGTTGAGAACCAATCTTTTCCAACCAGATCCTTTTCATGCTGATATTCAAGGATCTCCAAGCCTTTCTGATTGATTTGCAGGATTTTTCCCTCACTGTCAAGCACCAGCAGCATGATGCCGGCGAAATCAAAGTACTTCTGGGCGCGGTCTCGTTCGCGTGTGATGAGCATTTCTGCCTGCTTGCGCTGCGTGATATCCGTGACCATGACCAATGCGCCGCTGTACTCACCAGCATGATCAAATCTTGGGGTTGAGTTGATCAACGCATGCAGCGGAGTGCCATCTTTGCGCAAAATGCGGATCTCGTAGGATTCCTTGATACCTTTACGGCTGTTTTTGGTTTTCTCCTGCAGCAGTTCGCGATCTTTCTGGAGAACAAAGTGGAGGGAGTTCGCGCCGAGCATTTCCTCTTTTGTGTAGCCGAGCATATCTGCCAATTTCTGGTTTACGAAAGAAAAAGTGTCATCGGCATCGGTGATAAAAATGCCTTCCATGGCAGTCTCCACAATCCGGCGGTATTGGGCTTCGCTCTGATGGAGCTGGGATATGACCTGTTTGCGCTCCAAGGCATAACGGATGACCCGTGAAAGCGCGGGTCCATCCACCGCGCCTTTATTGAGATAATCTTGCGCGCCAAGGCGCACCGCCTCCGTAGCGGCATCCTGGTCAACATTGCCAGACATGACCACGATCGGCATGTCCGGGCATTTCTCCTGCAGCGTTATAAACGTCTCCGGTCCATGGCTGTCGGGGAGATTGAGATCCAGGAGGATGATATCTGGTTTGTGGTCCTGAAGAAAAACGAAGGATGCTTTAAGGGTATCAAAGGTTGTAAAGGAGTAGTCTACCAGCGGATCATCGCGCAGCAATACCTGGGCGATACGTACGTCACCCGGGTTATCTTCGATCATTAGAACATGGATTTTTCCCTGTAGTATCATGCTGCGTCCTTCATGCTTATCAATTTCTTGATTCCAATGAGATCAGTCTTGTTTATATAGATGATATCTTCCCTTGCCATCTTCTTTTGC
>Ga0180434_10000843_pt1 | contig 44984 bp, 33 predicted proteins | sample SS_ome_7_FD_132453 | JGI IMG/M metagenome (GOLD analysis project Ga0180434, IMG submission 132453) | Hypersaline lake sediment archaeal communities from the Salton Sea, California, USA - SS_1_D_2 metaG | ecosystem: Environmental > Aquatic > Non-marine Saline and Alkaline > Hypersaline >... | reverse complement strand
CACCACCAGCCGACGTCCGACATCCAGAAGTTGACGATATCGACATGACGCCAGCGACCATCGATCAGGCTCTGGATCAGGTTTTTCGCAAGCTCACGGGTTGCGTCCCGATTCGAGGTACAGTAGTTCACGCCGCGCACGTCTTTGACCCGGTCGGTGCGTTTCCCCTTGTGGAGCCCGTACCATTCCGGGTGCGCCTCGAAGTAGGACAGCGTGCCGTCGCCGTTCGTATCGCCGAGGTATTGGGAGCTTCGCGCATAAGGGTCAGCAGCTTTATCCTCGTCTCCTTCAAATTGCGGGTAGTTGTACGGGTATTCGGCGTGAGGATTCAGGAAATAGTCCTGGATAATATGGCCGCCTGCAGTGAGTTTCAGCCCCAGCTTTTTTAGAAACGGAACCTCAGCCTCCTCGGCAGTCCAGAAGTTCATCCGATTCCGTGCCATCCACAGGAAAAACTGTTCGTTACCCCTGTCCTCCCACGCCCAGAACCCGCGCGTCAGAAACCCGGGGCTGTCGACGAGCTCCATATCGGCGGCTAGCTCGACCGGTCCATTCGGGTATACCGTCCCCTGCTCGCCCACTCCGAAGAACCGCATACCGAGCTGTTCCAGATAGGCGTACACGCCGTACAGCGTACCGACCCGATCGCTTCCTTCGATGACGCAGAGTGTTCTGTCACCGTCGGGAAACGCCCGCACGTGAAACGACTCACGCGCATTCAACGTACCCGTGCTGCCGGAAGCAGCTGCCAGAGAACCGATTAAAGGGTTGGATGTCCGGCTGCCGAGGAGGAACACGTCGCCGCGCTTAGGTAGCCGCTCTGGCTTTACGAGCCTGAACTGCTCTTCACTTCGACCCGTGCACGCTGCCAGGAACCGGCGCAGTTCAGTCGCGGCGAAACACTCCGTGCATGCGTTATCGTCCTTATGATCGGCGTCCCACCAATCCACCCGCGACTCGCCGGCGGCAGATTGTTCAACCGTAGCGAACGGTCCGGGATTCACGACGATAGTGACCGAGCCGCCGCTTTGCGCGGCTGTCGTAAACGCAGGAGTGACCAAGATGAGACAAAACGCGGCACAACGATATAGTCTTGAGATACTCATAGCGGCATATACTCCTTCTTGCCCTACGCCCCGACATCGCTCACTTTACCAACGCACGCATCGTTTGTCTAGCGAAAAGCAGCCCGAAACTCTTCCTATCACCGCGGTACGGAGTATGCTATACTAAAAGTCAAAGCACGTTGGGTCATCGTCGAGTTTTTAGTGACAGAACCATTTGGGGGTGTTCCTGAACTTCATCGAACGGGGAGGCAACTACCATGGCTGGTCAGATGGATCGTCGGAGATTTCTTAGAACGAGTACCGCGGCGACGGTCGGCGTCACATTAGCCAGGACGGCATCGGGCGGTGCAGCCGCTTCGGCAAACAGGCCCGTCCGTATCGGTGTGGTAGGTACGGGCGGTCGAGGTACCGGCCTGCTGGGCATACTCGTGGGGATGGACGGACTTGAGTTCCCGGCGCTCTGCGATATCAACGTCGATAACCTTGCGCGTGCGCAGGATGTCGTCGTCAGGGCCGGTCATCCGAAGCCTGAAGGATACTCGCGTGATGAGTACGTCTACCAGGAGCTTATGGCCCGGGACGACATCGACGCCGTGATTATCGCCACCCCGTGGCAGTGGCACACGCCGATGGCCGTGTGCGGGATGAAGAACGGCAAGTACGTCGGGGTCGAAGTGCCGGCGGCGATCACGATGGAACAGTGCTGGGACCTCGTGAACACCCACGAGGGGACCGGCGTGCCGTGCATGATGCTCGAGAATTGGAGCTTCCGGCGGGATAACCTGGCAGTTCTGAACATGATCCGGCAGGGTCTGTTCGGGGAGATCGTCCACTGTCATTGCGCTCACTCGCACGATTGTGTCGACCACTGGTTCTTCGACAAGGAAGGCAACATGCGGTGGGGCGGCGAGTTTCTCGTGAACCGCAACTGCGACCAGTACCCGACGCACAGCCTCGGTCCTGTTATCAGCTGGATGGATATCAATTGCGGCGACTATTACGCTTATGTCACCTCGACGGCTACCGCATCAAAAGGGATAAACGCGTATTTCATTCGGAAATTCGGTCCGGACCATCCGAACGCGAAACGGAAGTACAAGCAGGGCGACATCGTCACGACCGTCGTGAGGACGCATAAGGGCAAAACCATCGTGATCAACTACGATATGCAGTTGCCGCGACCGTATGACAACCGATGGCTCATCCAGGGCACGTTGGGTCTGTACAATGAGCAGCGTAACGCGCTCTACGCGGTGGACAGGAGCCCGCAATACCATCAGTGGGAACCGTTCCCGCCGTACATGGAACAGTTCGACCATCTCTGGTACAAGGACAGCGAGTGGGCGGCAACGCTTGCGCGCGGGCACGGCGGGACCGATGTCCTCGAGCTGAAACTGTTCGTGGACGCGGTACGGAACAAGACGCAGACGCCGATCGATGTGTACGACTCGGTGATTATGAGCTGCATCATCCCCCTGTCCGAACAATCTATCGCCAACGGCAGCGTTCCCGTAGAGTGCCCGGACTTCACCCGAGGCAAATGGAAGACGAAAAAGCCGACCTTCGGCATCGTAACGTGAACGTGTGTGAGAGAGCCGCAATCGGCCGGCCGTTCCTATTTACGGCTTTTGCTCTACTGCTTTATACCAAAACAATTCTCGCGCAGCAGCGTGAGGTCACGCCGGGTGTCGAGGTGCGCGTCGAAGAAGAGGTCTACGATTTCGTCTCGCCGGAGAACGGTTCAGGACCTTTGTGGTCGTATGGATGCACGGTCATCGCACGTTCCGGCGTGGACGTCGTTGTCAGCCAGATGGAGACCGGCGTGGACGTGCCGAAGCTGTGCAACACACGATGGCGTCTGCTCCGACGCGGAAAGGACGGCTGGGACTGTTTCGCTGAGGCCGCTGGGTACCGGCAGCGTGAACCGTGTCCTCTGGCAATTCTGCCCGGCGGCAGGGTGTACCTCAACGTCAACGACTCGACACAGCCCCCGGGCACCATGTACGGCGCGTGCGAGCCGCATATGCTTCAGTTCACGCTCGGGAGTGATCCTGGCTCTCCCGTGAAGATTGTCCCGGAGTGGGCCGGCATACCTTCGTTCAGCGACCACTCATACCGAGGGTTTGCCACCGACCCCAATACCGACCAGTTGCTTATGTTCAATATCGATAACAAGACGAGCGTGCAGCATTGGTGCCTTCTCGCGGCTGACGGGAAAACCGTGCGCAACGGCACCGTGACATTTCCGATCCGGGCATGTTACCCGCAGGTTGCGCTCAAACGCGGCGCAGCGCATATACTTGCCGTCGGCGACATTTACGAACCTGTTGAAGAATGGCGCGAGTTCAAATTCCAACAGACCAAACGGAAGTGGGATTACGTATTCCGCATTCTGTACTACGCATGGACACCCAATATTCACGGGCAGGATTTCAACACTCCAATCGAGATTGCGAACGTTGACGAAACTGCAGGACATATCACCAATCACGACCTGTGGATCGCGCCCGACGGTGCAGCCTACATTGTCTATTCGCAGCGTGACGTGCAGTCGGCGTTGATGCGTGACAGGTTTTTCCCCGACAAATCCACCATCGACTCGCTCTACCTCGCAGTAGTCAAGGACGGGGCGGTGGCTGATCGGCGCATGCTTATGGACGGAAAGGACGGCCGCCAGCCGGACTGCGCGCGCTTTCACGAGACCCCGGCCGGTACCGTCTATCTCGTTATGTACGTTGGTGGCAACGAGCCCGGCAATGTCCTGATGCAGGTATATCCGCCCAAAAAAGACGCGGAACTGGTACCCATCCCGTTTGAGAAACCGTTCACCTCGTTCTGCCTGACAAGCGAACGTGCCGGCAATCGTCCATCAATGATTGTAGACATCCTGGGTAATCGTGGCCGGGGCGATAAGCTTTCCTACGGGCAAGTCGCGTTGAAAGAGGAGCCGATTCGATAATCCGTGGTGAGTAAGCGTCGTCACCGCTGCGCATTGTGCATGAGGGGAGGTAATCATGCATCATTTATTATGCTCGTTGTTGATGCTGGCAGCCGTTCTTGAAATCGCTACACCGCCGTCAGCGGCAGCTGTCCCGATTATTCCGAAGCCGGCCAGGATCGAGCGATCGGACGGTGCGTTCACCGTTACGCCGAGCACCAGCATCCTGATCGAACAAGGCTCGGCAGAAGCCAGGGCGGTCGGCGACTATCTTGCGGAGATGATCAACCGCGCGACCGGTTACCAGATCATGGTTACGGAAACGGCAGGAGCACAACCCCTCAGTAACGCGATCCTTCTGACTAGGAGGAATGCGAAAGCGGCCCTCGCGCCGGAAGGATACGAGCTGATAGTCGAACGCACGTCCATCGTCATTCGCGCCCCGGAGGCCGCGGGTCTTTTTTATGGCGTTCAGACGGTGCGCCAGCTTCTGCCGCCGGCAATGGAAGGTGGAGGGTCGCCGACCGACGAAGTGACATGGTCGGTACCGTGCGTGCAGATCGAGGATAGACCGCGGTTCGGCTGGCGCGGCTTGATGATCGACTGCAGCCGGACGTTCCAGCGTAAGGAGTACCTCAAACGGTACATCGACCTCCTGGCGCTGTTCAAGATGAACGTGCTGCATCTCCATCTAACCGACGACCAGGGCTGGCGGGTAGAGATCAAGAGACACCCGAAACTGACAGCGGTCGGCTCGGAATTCGCCGAACGCTACAACGAACCGGGCGGTTACTACACGCAGGCGGATCTGCGGGAGATCGTCGCGTACGCGGCGAGTCGCCAGGTGCTGATCGTACCGGAGATCGAAATGCCGGGACACTGTATTGCTGCCCTGACTGCTTATCCCGAGCTGTCCTGTACCGGCGGCCCGTTCGAGATCCATCCGTTTTTCAAAGGCCCGGGTATTCACGGGGACGTGTTCTGTGCAGGCAACGACGATACGTTCAACCTGCTGGAGGATGTCCTCGAGGAGGTCATCGAGCTGTTCCCATCGCCGTTCATTCACATCGGCGGCGACGAGGTACCGAAAGCGCGGTGGAAACAGTGCCCGAAGTGCCAGGCCAGGATCATGACCGAGGGATTGGAGAACGAGGACGAACTCCAGAGTTACTTTGTGCAACGCATTGAGCGGTACATCAACAGCAAAGGCCGTCGTCTGATAGGGTGGGACGAGATTATGGAGGGCGGTCTTGCGCCGAACGCCACGGTGATGTCCTGGCGTGGTGTCGAGCCGGGACTGAACGCGGTCAATCAAGGTCACGACGTGGTCTTCTCGCCGACCAGTCACTGCTATTTCGATTACACCCACGAGAGGATCAATCTGGAGAAGACGTACTCGTTCGAGCCGGTCGCTCCCGGGTTGACGGCGGATGAAATCCAGCACATCCTGGGCGTCCAGGCGAATATGTGGACGCACATCGCCAGGACCGAGGACGCTATAGATCGTCAGATTTTCCCCCGGCTGATCGCACTCGCCGAGGTCGCGTGGTCACCGCCGGAACTGCGCGATTACAGCGATTTCGAGCGGCGTCTCGGCGAAAACCTCGCGCGGCTGGATGCCCTCGGCGTGGACTACCACGCAGAAAGCCCCGCGAGCGCACCTCCTGAGTTGGTCTCCGTGAGAAAGATATGGGATCAGGCGCCTCATAACGCGTTTACGGATCTGATTCGGTTCCAGGGCAAATGGTACTGCACGTTCCGTGAAGCGGAGGGACATGTGAAAGGCGATGGCAAGATCCGTGTAATTGTATCTGAGGACGGCGACCGGTGGCGTTCGGCGGCGCTGCTTGCGGAGGACGGTATCGACCTGCGTGACCCGAAGCTGTCGGTCACGCCGACCGGCCGGCTCATGATCGTTGCCGGCGGCTCTGTCTATCGCGGCGGCAAATTCGTCGGCCGCCAGCCGCGCGTCGGGTTTTCCGACGACGGGCTTGAATGGCAGCCGTTACAGCGGGTGTTGGAGGAAGGAGACTGGCTGTGGCGCGTCACGTGGCACAACGGGCGAGCCTACGGCGTGACGTACGACATCCACGCGGTGTCCGAAGGGGAATGGGCGCTCGAACTCGTGGTCAGCGACGACGGCGTCCACTATGAACGGATCACCGAGCTTGGTATCCGGCGCAGACCGAACGAGACGACGCTCCGGTTCCTGCCGGGCGACGAGATGATGGCGTTGGTCCGGCGAGAAGCGGGTAACAAACACGGGTGGATCGGTACGAGTCAACCCCCCTACACCTTCTGGACGTGGCATGAGATAGACCACAGGCTGGGCGGTCCGAACTTCATCCGACTCCCGGACGGCAGCGTGTGGGCCGGCAGCCGCAGCTATGAGGACGGCGCACGAACGATCTTGGCGCGGTTGGGTCGAGATACGTATGAGCCGGTGTTGACGTTACCGAGCGGCGGCGACTGCAGCTACCCCGGTATGGTCTGGCACGATGGACTACTCTGGATGAGCTACTACTCGTCGCACGAAGGGAAGACGAGCATCTACCTCGCGAAGATACGCGTGCCTGAGTCCAGCAGATAGATGGCGCGTTCGGACCGGCTATCAGATAAAGGCGCTCGCTTCCCGGTCCAGAGTCCACCGATCCAGCTTCAACCAGTGGTCGCCGTGCCGGAACGTGATCTCGTCCGGCGGGAATGCGGCTTGACCGTACGGGTTGCCGTACCGAAGGTAGTCGCCGAGCTCTACAGGATTTCCATTCTGTCGCAGCGGACCGTCCCAGGCGAACTCGAGACGTCCCTGTGAGGGCGAGTCGTACGAAACGCTCAACCGGCCGAACGAAATCTCCGCCTGCGAGATACGTTCGATGAAATCGGCGAACTCGCCATCTACAGCACGCCGACCCAGCTCGCAGACCCAGATGTTCTGCTTCCCATCGGCAATTATCTCGCGATCTTTGTCCTCTCCCCGCCCGGTTTGCCACCGGTACAGCTGCTGCGACAGCAACGCGAGATAACCGTCTCCTCGCCGGGCGAACACCCAGCCTTCGTGTTCGATCACCTCGTCAAACTGGTCGCGCGGCAACCATGCGTGTGTGAACGTGAGCCGATGCCTGACGTAAAGGCCCGGTCGCGTAGAGATGTCGTACAGCACGATCGCCACATTCTCGACCTGTGCAACCCGCGGCAAATTCCCGGAACCAGTCCAGTACGCAGGCGAACGCACTTTTGCCCGCACGGGATGCGTGGTGAAACAGACAGCGTTCGGACCGAGTGTGGCCTGCCAGATGTGTTGTTGATCGCCCCCGTACCCTTTCCGGTAATCCTGCGCCGAGCTCAACATATAGTCCGGCGTGCGGTAGGTATAGATGTTGACTTCCTCGCGGACGCTCCTTGCCACATCGCGCTCGAATAGACGCACCAGTGCTGGCAACAATCCCAACCTTCGCGCGGTTCTTATGAGTGCACGACGATGTTTGAACGGCTCGAAAAACGAGTTCTCCCACCAGTTGTACGCATCGAGCATATCCACGAACAGGTTGATGGTGCGCGGATGCGCATAAGCGCCCAGGCTCAGATACACCATCCCGTCCTCGAAATCATCGAAACCTAGTCCCCATCGTCCCGCCTCCGCCAGGCGGATACCCATCCGTTGGCGGTTGAGCATCTCGGGCCGGTCGAGGTCGTTGGCGATCTCGTAGATCACGCGCGGCATGCGGTATCGCTCGCTGAGCGCGAGGCACGTTGCGCTCATGTTACCGGGCGAGAAGATACCCATGCCGAAGAGCAGCTTTTGCGCGTCGGAGGTGCTTTCCCTAGCCGCCCATTTCTTGTGCGGCTCGTAGCTCCGCCCGTGCGTGCTGCCGAACGTTCCGTGGAAGCTGTTCAGCGCCATGTCCGCCATAAGCAGGTCAAGTACTATGCTCGCCCGACGCACGATCTCGTCGTCCTGGCAGAAATCCACCAGGTTCACGAGTGGTGCGATGTCCTCATCGTAGTATACGTTCGAGAGCCATTCGCTGAACCCGGTCTTGAACCGCAGGTCCAGCCACCGGATGATGCGCGGCCGATGTATCTCCATCTTCTCGCGGCCGGTATGTCCGGAATTGGTAAACACTTGCTCAGGGTAGAGCCGTCCCGCAAGGTAGCCGCCGGCTGCAAACAGGATCTCATGGTTCTCCGACCAGGAACACATCGAGTCGATGCCCGGCTCGTCCGGCCAGTACTTGAAATCCAGCACGGTCCGACGTGCCCTATCCAGCAGTTCCTTGCTCAGTTTCGGGCTGTCGCCGAACTGGTACAAGAGACGCAAAACCGCATGCAACCTAAAATCTGCACAGTCCACGCGCCGGCCGATAGGGTCTAATGCGTTCCGGTGAATTACCCCTTCATGAGGAGTCGTGCCGCTGGCGAGCCGCGCAAGTTGCGCATATGCACCGCCGGGGTTGCGTGCGCAAAGGTCGAGGTACGCCTGGCGGCGGCTCTCGAAGTCCGTCGCGAACGGCTCGGAACTATACGTATCGTCAATCCTCTCCGTCGGATAGTCCGGCGGCGGATTGGTGGCTCGCTCAAACTGCCCTGTCGGGACGTACGCCGGCCTGTCAGGCATGTTTGCCGCCCGGTGACGTTCCACCAGGTACACCCCGCAGGCATAGCCGACCGCCACGCACGGCGCCAGAATCGCAATCAATTTGAACCGTTTTCTCCTGACTTTCTTCATCGCGTGCACTCTTCTTCTGAGAACCAGCACGCTTCCTGGTGGGCGTTGTCGAACGGTTTTCAACCAATGCTACCAGACACGCGTCCGGGAGTTCAAATTGCCCGGATCGTCGGCTAGCGGGAGTGGCGGTCGCCGCGGCGACCTGTCTTGCGGGCGTCCCGTCTCCGACTCGCCGAGGAGAGCCCGCGATGGCGAAGGCGGTGCACGTGCCGCAGGAGATAGGAAAAGGGCGCCGTTGAAACCGGAATTAGGTTCATGCTACGATACGCCGTGATAGGTTGAGCAGCAGAGCCTGTCCGCCATGTTTCGTATCAGCGCAGGTGGGGAGGTGGTGTCAAGAACGACCTCAGGAACCTTTCTGAACGACTCCCGTATATGCTTTCAACACTGCTTGGTGTATGTGAGGAGGGAGGTGTATGATGCGTCGAGAAACAACAGGGTTTACCCTTATCGAGTTGCTGGTGGTAATTGCGATTATCGGTATTCTGGCGGCGATACTGCTCCCGGCGCTTGCCAGAGCGCGGGAAGCCGCACGTCGAGCGTCGTGTGCAAATAACCTTAAACAGGTCGGGTTGTCGCTGAAGATGTACGCCAACGAGTGGGACGGCAGGTTTCCGCCGCTCAAGATATGGGACATAGAGGACGACAGTAATGACGCGTCCGTTGTGCTCCACGGCGGTACCGATTTCATCTTCGACTGCCAGGGGATGTACCCGGAGTATTTGAGCGAGTGGAAAGTGCTCTTGTGCCCGTCCGATCCGCTCTGGTCGCCGAGCGGTTCCGGCCAGAACGTACCCCAGCGATGGTGGTACGCGGGGAACATCGATCCTACGCTGCAGGGCAAGATCGACCCGAGACGGATCGACTCGACAAGTTACATTTACATCGGCTGGGTCCTCGACGACAGCCTGCTCGATCTGCCGGGAGGAAGAGAACCCAACGATCCGGCGTGGAGCGTTGTGACGGACGGCAACACGGCGTTGCTCGGAACGTTTATCACCCTCTTCGATCCGGCAACGAACCCCGATGGACACATGTTCGACCAGGACATCGACGCTGACGGCGGGACGATCTATCGGCTCCGCGAAGGTATCGAACGGTTCTACATCACCGATATCAACAACCCTGCCGCAACCGCCAGGGCCCAGAGCGATATCACGGTCATGTTCGATACGGTCAGCGAGGACGTCGGAGATTTCAGCCACGTGCCGGCCGGCGCCAACACCTTATATATGGACGGCCACGTGGAGTTCCTGAAGTATCCGAGCAAGTTCCCCGCGTCGGTAGCGTGGGCGGACACCGCATCCAACGTGCGCAGATTGTTCGAGTAACGCGCTGTAGCCGGGTATACCTCGCTACGTGACGGGTCGGCGGTCGAGCAGGAGCTCGACCCCCCGCACGGTCGTGGGAGGGACGCGCTCCTGCGCGTCCGCAGGATGTCGTTGGCCGGCGGCACATACTGAAAACCAGCGGTCAAGGTTGAACTCGACCCCCCTCCCGCCACGCGACGCGCATTGTCCACGAGAGCTGGAGTTGCGATCTGAGCCTATCGCCGAGTGCTCTGCTATGTGAAGGACCTCTTGTGCTGCCGCCACCAAGCGGACCATTCTGTATGCAGATGGCCGAAATTCCGTCCTGTCAGCTCGCGGAGCGCCTCCGCCACAGTGTCACGAATGTCTTCGTGGCGGAACCCTTCGTCGGCTTCCTCCCTGAGCACGTCGATGAGCGGTTCCACCGCCCGGACATCGCCCAGCCTCGTGAGCGCCCGGACGGCGACTCTGCGGACCCGGTCGTCCGGATCCCGCAGTGTGCGTATGAGCAGTTTTACGGCGCGCGGGCCGTTGAGACCGGCAAGCTTTCCTACAGCGCTATATCGCACGTCACGATCCTCGCTCGTGAGCGCCGTAGCGACATCTTCAAGAGTCGCACCCTCCCGATTAACCAGGAACTGCAACGCGAGATACCGCACCTCATCGTCCTGATCACGGCTTGCCGCGGCCAAGACCGCGCGATCCGGCGTGCCTTTAATCCTGTTCAGTGCCAGCATAATCGTGAACCGGAGTCGGGGATCATGCTCCGTTTCCAGCAAAGCTCTGAGCGGTTCTAGGCCCCTCGTATCCGCCAACTTTCCGAGCGCTTCGACTGCCACAACCCGCACGTCCACGCGGTCGTCCTCGAGAGCCCGCAGAACGGCTTCGAAGCCGCGTGGGTCACCGATCTCGCCCAGCGCCTCCACGACGGTTCTCTTGGTCTCGTCGTCTATTGCTCCGACAAGCGCTTCCACAGCCGTAGGTTCACGTAACTCGGCCAGTGCACGTGCCGCAGCGCAGCGAACCCGCCATGCTTCATCCCCAAGCGCTGCTATCAGAGGGTCGACTGCACGGGGATCCCCTAGTGCTCCAAGGGCGAAGCACGCATCTTGCCGGACACTCCAGGCCGTATCATCGAGGGCAGCTATCAGATGTTCGACGGCTGCGAGGCTCTTGATCCGGCCCAGGTACAATGCCGCAACGCCGCGCACATGTTCGGAGCTGTCACCAAGAGCCTGGATGAGCACCGGCACCACCTGAGGATGGCCAGGGGTCTCCCCTATTATCCCGAGTGCCCGTACCGCGAGTGCTCGGACCGTCTCGTCATCGTCATTTGCTGCCTCGACGAGCGGCTGCTGCACAGGCTGAGGTCGGTCAAGGGTCTCCCCTATCATCCCGAGTACCTGTACCGCATGTGCCCGGACTCCTTCGTCATCGTCCTTTGCCGATTCGACGAGCGGTTCCACAGCTTCTGCGCCCAGGGAGCGGATCGCCATGAGGCATCTCACTTCCTCGACTCCACCCGGGAATTTACCGGCGTGACGCAGCAAAGGCATTACCGCACGTACGTCGCCGAGTTTCCCGAGCGCTTCAATAGCGGCGCACCGGTTATTCTTCTCATTCCTGTCGTCTTCGAGAGCGGCGATCAAGGGATCGAGCGCGCGGCGGTCGCGGATCTTTCCCAGCGCGTCGTACGCGGCCCACCGCACAAACAGGTCTTCGTCGTCGCACGCCGCTATGAGCGGTTCGACGGCAGGCACGGCCAGTTCCCCCATGTTTCCGAGCGCGTTCGCTGCATTTCCCCGCTCAATATGATCCGTGGAACCCAATCGCTCGCATTCCTGCTCCAATCGCACGTGCGTGGGAACTGCTTTAGTAGCGCTATCGCATGAGCTGAACCCGCAGATCAAGACAGCGAGCATCGCGATGGCCTTCGTGCTGGTCCTCATGCGCCGCTCCTTTCCTGTGTATCGTTCCTGTTCTTCCGTTCGCGCCTTACACAGCGTCGATCTATCCCGATAATGAACCCTGCGGGAGCGAGACTGCTCTCACACCCTCTATAGTATATACTGTTTTTCCCCCATGCAGGTTCATCGTGTTGGCTTTTTTCCGGCTGCGCCCAGGAGCGTCGTGGAACCAACTGCATCTCCCGTCCCAGCTGTTCCAAATCGAGTTACCGGATGGGGTCGGTCAAATGTGAACGTGCGGAAAGGCCCTACGATTACCCCGTACGAGGTCGGCGAGAGAACCGCATGCTCAGGTGCGGCGAGCACTACAAGACCGGCAACGTCCCCTATGAAAAGGAGAGCCCGATACCCTTAGCGACGGAACGAATGTGCTCTGCCGCCTGACGATACTCCTCCGCCGTTTGCAGGTGCTCAAGCATCAGCGGCACATCGCGCAGCTTGCTCAGTTCCCTCAAGAAGGTGGTGTAATCCAGATTGCCGAGACCCGGTCGGACTTCGTTGATATGCGTCGTCAGGTCTGTTAACAGGATACTATCCTTGGCGTGGCAGCTCTTCACGTACGGCCCAAGTTTCTCGAAACATTCGCGGATGAGCTGCGAATTCCCGAAATAGCGCTGTGGGCTGCATATCAAGTTCGCCGGATCGAGGTGAACCGCGAACTCTGTACGGTCTATCGCCTTCAGCAACCGCACATAGGACTCCACCGAATCCGGGTATGCCCACGGCATCGTCTCGAGGGTGAAATAGGTTCTCGTCGGCTTCACTTCGTCGATTATCGCCCGCGTCGTCTCGACGATCATGTCGAACGTCTCGTCCGTCAGATTGTCAGGATGGGGACCGGCAAACTGTTCGCCACGCGATCCGGTCACGTTCACGCAGCAGTTTGCCCCGATGCGATCCGCCAGATCCAGTTGCGCACAGCATTTCGCGATAGCCGCTTTGCGCACCTTCTCATTCGGGCTGATCGGATTGTTCCAGACGCCCACCTCGGCGATGATGATATCGGCGTCCTGCGCAGCCTTCGCGTATGCACCCACGACATCGTCGCTCGCCTTCGCTCCCACCGGACAGTACGCGGCACCGTACCCCAGAGCCTGGAGCGCTCTTACCCACGCATCCGGACTGTCGTACTTTTCGAAAACCGGTCCGCCGAGCCGTAACGATGAATTCTTCACGTTCCCCGAAGCTCCTTTCGTGATCGTGCCGGAGGCCAACAGAGCCGCGCCGACCATCGAGACTTTTGTGAAAGATCGCCGAGAAATACCGCCGTTTTTGCCGGACATCGCCTCTTCCTTTCTCGTCCTCACAACCACCGCCGCCGCGCGACCCATTCCGCTCACGCCAGCTTGCCGACCGCTTCTCTCACGATTCGTGCTATCGGCAGCCGCTGCGGACAGCGAGCCTCGGCGGGCGTGTAGTCTGTGTCGAGCAATCTCGCTCTCACATCGGCCGGAATTCGAGCGAACAGCCTGCGCGCCCTACTATGGTGACCGTAACTGTTGTAATACGTCAGGTACCGCATAATGTCGCTAACGTAGGGTACATCAGGGAGCGCGGCATCGCAGATGTGCGCGCAGCCTGTGCAGTACCTGTTACACGTCGCTCGCGCATACCCTTCGAGGACCGCCTTATCCTTCCGGGTAAGCGTGGTTCTGTCCACAGCCGCCGCGACGTTGGTCGCCAATATGTCCGGGTCGCGCATACCGACAGCGGCCGCAGTGATCCTCGTGTCCTCGAGCACGACCTTCAGCTTCGCTTGACCCGCAGTGTACCCTCGCTGGATGAAGTGGTCCGTCAGCTTCCTGTCCTCGTCGGTCTCAATATTCATCTCGCGCATCGTGGTGTTTCGTTGCGTTTTGATGGCGATCAGCCCGATGTCAGCCTCGTGGCACGCGTCGATCGCGGCCTGCAACTCCGGATCCTGCATGAGCTGGAAGTTGTATCCGGTCAATATGGCATCGACCCAGTCGAGTTTGGCTGCGGCAGCCAGCGCTTGCGCCATATTCTTGTGCGTGCTGAACCCGAAATGTCTGATCAGGCCGCGCCGCTTTGCTTCCGCCGCCCATTCTTTCACTTCGTCCGTCAACTGAGCGGGGTTCCACAGCGCATGAACGCCGCAATACAGATCGATGTAGTGCGTGTTTAACCGTTTCAGCGAGTCCTGAAGCTCCTTCTCGATGCTTGCAACATCCGGCAGAGGAGTTCGCAAATCGTCGGTTTTCGTCACAATAAACAGCGTCTCCCGCAGTCCAGGATGCGCTGCCAGATGGTGGCCGATGCCCTGCTCGCTCCTGGTGTTGGAGTAGTTCGATGCCGTGTCCCAGTACGCGACGCCGTACTGAAGACAACGATCCAACATTCCTGGATTCTCGCGGGCATCCCAGAGAGCGCCCAGTCCCACAACCGGAATCTCAATGCCGGTCTTGCCCAACGTGCGTCGCGGCACCCGGGGTGATCGGGCCGGTTGCGGCTCCTTTTGTGCATTGTGTACCGCGGAGTCCGCATCACTGGATTCCGCCGCTCCCCCGGATGAGCCAAGAACGGAACCCAGCGCGGCAGCACCCATGGTGCCCAGAAAACCCCGTCTGTCGATACCGCCGCCATCTTCTTTCATCATTTCGTCTCCACAAACGATACATAAACGAGGAGTACGTGCTCGCGGGTGGGTTCTGTCGGACTGTTCACGGAACACGCTATCATTTCGCGCTCGCAAGGACACCCGGCTCCCGTGGCGGTTCAAACATGAGCCGAATCGGATCCGTACCCAGACGCTGGGCCCACGCTCGAATCAGCTCCGCACGCACGACGGGCGTTGCAGTCCGAGCCGCACTCAGAATGGCGCCGTTCACGTCACGTCCGCGCAATCGCGCGAGACTCTCGCGTGCGGCCTGACGTTCCTCCTCCGCGCTCGTCGCGGCAGCCTCTGCAAGCAGCGGGATTGCTGAAGAGTCGCCCAACACGGCAAGCGCCTTCAACGCGGCAGCGCGGACGGAGCTTTCCTCGTCTCGTGTCGCCCCGATGACCGCCGGCCGGGCGATAACACCGCCGCGATCGGCCAGCGCTGCAATGAGACCCACCTTTACGGGCGCCGGGAGAGACGGCAGAAGCGCCGCAAACTGTCTGGTTGCGGGCGTACCGGGCATGTCGCTGGCGAGCTTGACGGCCATCGCCTGTATCTCCGGGCTCCTGCTCGCGAGCGCACCCGCTACGAGATCTACCGCATCCTCCCCTCGTGAAGCGACCAGACCGCGGAACCCCGCCGCCCGAATCGATACCGGCCACGCGGATGCGTAGACCGCGTTGTACATCGTCGCGGCGGTCTCTACCTGACCCCGGGCGAACAGCCGGTCCGCACATTGAAGGTAGGAGCGGATCATGGTTCGGCGAAGCTCCTCGTTCTGGACGGACCGAGCACCGGCAAGCATTCCGATAGCGTCGGACCCGCCGATCTTGCCGAGCGCCGACGCCGCCGCAACCGCTACCGTCGGATCCGCGTCCGTCAGGAGCTTCCCCAGCTCGTCCACCGCATCCGTATCGCCTCGCTCGCCTAACGAGTTGATGATACCGACTTTGATCGCACCGCTGGTGCCTTTGAGAGCTGCACGCAACGCCCGGTCTACCGCCGGCGCCGGGATGTCCTCCAGCGCGTACCGCGCCATGTGCGAAAGTTTCTCATCAGCAAGCAGACTCGCCAGCGCGGGCACCGAGTCCGCTGTGCCGATCCGTCGGAGCATCCGGCATGCAAACTGCTTGGCGTCGTATGTCGCCTCAGGTGAGGCCAGTGCCGCCGAGAGTGTCGCCTCGATCTCTTCACGCCGCGCCTGCGTGGCTGCCCGGATATCCTCTTCTATGGCCACCAACGCATCGCGGCTGTCGCCGTATTTGTATGCGAGAAACGCCTCATACGGATCGTCGGTTCGTGCGCTGGCAGCCGCCGGGGACAGGTTTGGGTTCAGCGAGCGGACGCGGATGTTGCGGTACGCCACCGGGCCGTGGTCGCCCTGAAACATCAGCGGGCCGATCGGCTTCTCGTCGTTAAACGCAGCCGCACGCGTCGGTCCGGTCACCTCCTCATTCTCGTGCACCACGATACCGTTGTGGACGACTTTGACGAACATCGCGTTTGCGGTCTTGTTGCCGTTCGCATCGAACCGAGGCGCACGGAAGGTCACGTCGAACGATTGCCACTCGCCCGGCTTGCGCGACGCGTTCACCCGGGGCGGTCGCCCTTCGTACCCTCTGCCCTTATCCCACCGCTGGTAGATACCGCCGCAGTCGCTGAACTCCGGTTTCTCGACGCCCCAACTATCGAGCACCTGGATCTCGTATCGTCCCTGGAAGTACACGCCGGAATTGGACCCTTTCGGCACCATGAACTCGATGTGTGCTTCGATATCCCCATGTTCCATTTTTGTGTACAGGTGGCGGCTTATACCCTTGGGACCGTTCACCGCCACGCCGGTACCGTCCTTCCATTCGAGTCGTTTCTCATTGTCCGGATCAACGAACGTATCGCTCACGATCTTCCAGTCTGCCGTCGGCTCGCGCCACACTCCGAGATCGTTCAACGAGATCACCGGCGGCGCGTCGGGTCTGATCGGTAACGTGTACGGTTCTTTCAGTTCCTGGACGCGGATGTCGCGCCACCGCACTTCCAACGGTTCCTCTCTATCAGTACCGTGAACCTGAAGCGCGATAAATCCATTAGGCGCCATCGCGTCAACCAGGTTTGCCGCCGGCACGTCGTTGAGCCACGTTTTGATCGAGTCGCCTACCGCCTCAATACGAAAATGGTTCCACTCGTTCTGCTTGAACGCCTTTCTGGCCGGTTCGTTGACGCTCAGATCGTACAGCCAGCCACGACGCCCCTCGTCGTAAATCCCGCCGCTCCATGCACGGTTCGACGGGTCGATCTCCACCTGGTACCCGTGAACCCGACCGTTCTTGTACGCTTCGAGACTGTTGCTGCGAACCTGAACGCCCGAGTTCAGACCGGGGTCTACCTTGAAGTCGAGCTCCAGGACAAAGTCCGAAAACATCCTCTCCGTGCACAAGAAGCTGTTGGGTGTGCCTTTAACCGACCTGCCGACGATGGCGCCGTCCTCAACACGGTACTCCGCCTTGCCACCACGTTGGACCCAGCCGTCGAGGCTCGTCCCGTCAAACAGCGGCTGCCGGTCTCCCACCGCAGCGCCGGCCGCTTGCCGCGTGCCCAGCTTAGCGCTGGGTGTCGCGTCGGCTTTCAGATCGCCGAGCGCGTACTGAATACCGGCAAGGTAATGTCGCAGTATCGCCTCGTTCCAGAAAATCTCGTTGTTGTGCCCCAGACCGCAGTAGAACACGCGCCCGTCGCCATACTCGCGTATCCATGCGACCGCATAATCGTTATCCTCGCGTTTCATGCCTTTGACTTTGAGGTTGCGCTCCGCGCTCATGTCCAGGATCAGCAGCACGCGCAGGTCGTCGCGCGAGTACGGCGGGGTCTTCATCTGATATATCTCGTCCCTGATTAGAAAGTCCTTGCCGCCGAATGCCTTGTTCAGCGGATGATCGGGATCGTCTATCCTCACTGCCCACGTGCCGCCGCCACCCCACGGGTGACCGTCGAACAGCCCGCCCAGCATCGCCGCCGCTTCGGGCCAGTTGTAAAAATTGTCCGCGGCGGCGTGGATGCCGATGATCCCCTTGCCGCCTTTCACGAAAGCCATGAGCGCTTCGCGACGGGTGGGGTTCTCGAACTTCAACTGCGTGGTGTTGTTGAACAGCACCGCGTCGAACTGGTTCAGGTTATCGGGGTCGAACATGGCCATATCGTCGCTGACAACCGTCTCGAACGCGCCGGTCTTTTCTCCCATAATCTCGAACGCCTTGTTCGCAACCGGGATCGACGTGTGGAAAAATCCTTCGCATCGCCAGAATACCAGCACTTTTCGCGGTGCAGCGGGTGGAACGGTTGGTTTCGACGGCATGGCGTCGGTTATCCGCTCGATCATTTTCTCTGACGGCTGCCTTATCTTCTCCGGCGGCTGAGCCAGAGCGACGCTCGCTGTCATACCAGCAATCACCAAGAAGGCGAGCATCACCGTTATGCTACTGCGACCGTTAGTCATCCTCTCGATTCTCATGGCTTTCTCCTCGCTCCTTCTTTATCCTGGGCGTCTTAAAGACTCCACGGCTCACGGTACGCCCGTGACAACATACGATCCACTTCCGGATCGTTGACAAACCGTTCCCTGTCCGGATTCCATTTCAGGTCACGCCCGAGCAGCATCGCGATGTTGCCGAGGTGCGCGATAGTGATCGAGCGGTGCGCAGTCTCGGCCGGCGCGATTGCCTCTCGCCGCGAGATCACACAATCGATGAAGTTCCGTGCATGATTGTCGCTCTCGTACAGGTGAATCTCGTTCGGTCCGATGACGGATCTCAGGAGCGACCTCGGCTGCGCACCGATGTTGCCCCGGGTCACCCAGAGCCAGCCGTCGGTACCTTGAAACGTCACACCACCACGTTCCTGGCTTGAGACAATCAGTTTCACACCGTTCTTGTATAAGCACTCGATAGTGTATTTTGTCGCGGTGTTGTACAGCGGGTCTTGAGCGAACTCGGCTGTCGTCGCCCTGACTTCGATCGGGCCGGTGTTCTCCGTGTCCATCCCCCACTGGGCGATGTCAGGATGGTGACCGCCCCAGTCGGTGATCTGACCGCCGGAGTAATCCAGTACCCAGCGGAAGTTCACGTGGCACCGCGCCGGGCAGTACGGCGCCCACGGTGCCGGACCCAGCCATACGTCGTACTCGAATCCGTCGGGAACGGGTTCCGGCTGGGTCAGATGGGCATTGTGCGAGAAATCAGGCATCCCGCCCGGCAACCCGCACCTCACGGTATGCAGCTTCCCGATCCGACCGTTGCGGACAAGCTCGCACGCAAAGCGGAAATTCCTGTCGGAGCGCTGCTGGCTTCCTGTTTGGAACACCCGCCCGTACCGGCGCACCGTGTCGCTCATCGCCCGACCTTCGGCAATGGTCAGCGCCAGCGGTTTCTCGCAATAGATATCTTTACCGGCTCGGGCGGCCGCCACCGTCGGAACGGCGTGCCAGTGGTCCGGTGTGGCGATCAATACCGTGTCGATATCGTCGCGGGCGATGATCTCGCGGAAATCGATGTAGGCATCGCACCCTTTGTACGAGCCGGACGCTTTCTCGCGACCATAGCGTTGTTCAACGATCCTCCTGGCGAGCTCTCGTCCGCCGGGGCCGCCGTCCCAGTAACCGCTCTCACTCTCCCGGTTGACGTCGCAGACCGCGATGACCTGGACGCGTTCATCCCGGAGAAAATTCTTCATGTCGTTGATGCCCTGGTTGCCGGTACCGATGCAGCCCATCGTGATCCGGTTGCTGGGCGCGACGTTCCCGTCGGCACCCAGAGCCGACGACGGGATGATCGTCGGGAAGCCGGCAGCCATGCCGGCTGCGATAGTGGTCTTCCGGAGGAAATCGCGCCGCGACATCTGTTTGCCCTTGGTCATTTCACTCTCCCTCTTTCCAATACAATTCATACGAGGCTCTAACAAAAAGAAGGTAGGACGGGCGTCTCGTCGAAGATGCGCCCATGCCTGCGGCAGGCGAGGCGTGCCCGTCAACTCATGGGCTCTCCACGGCGAGTGTTCCACAAGATGCCCATGCCACGCCAACGGCCGTTCATTTTGTTAGAGATTTCTAAGTGCCGTCGTGCACGCAAGATGACCTTCACCAACGCTATTCCGCGGCGGCGATCCTATCGCATAGCGCGCGCCACGCCTCCATCGATCGCTTGAGATTCTCGTACGGATCTCCTTTGATACCGTATCCCTGGAACCCAATCGGGCCGGTATACCCCAGTTCTTTCAACATTTTCAGGAACTCGTAATTATCAAACGTGCCGCGGTCCAACGTCTGAATCAATCGGTCCCAGTCCGTCCCTTCAGAATCGGCACCGTTGATGGTCACCATGAACAGGTACGGTAGCGCGAGCTCGAGCCGCGGTTTCATGTTTGTGCCGTCAACCCTGAGCCAATGACAGAGGTTGAAGGTCACGCCGACGTTCTGCCGGTCCACTTTCTTCGTCACACGCACCGCATCCTCCACCCGCTCGAGCCAGAATCCCGTGTGCGGGTATAGAGCGATCCTCACCCCTGCTTCCCCTGCCATATCGGCGATCTCCCGGAGAATCTCCACTGCGCGCGGATCGCCTTCCGGCGACGATCGCTCATAGTCGCGGCTCGTTATAAAGATCCAGATCGCGGCCTCGCGTCCTTTCAACAATCCGATTGCCTTTTTCAATTCCGGATCGTACTTCTGCTTGCCTGGATCCAAATTCACGCCGTAATAGGGCGGATACGCTGCCAGACCGTTCTTGTCCAACTCGCTGAGCAGTTCGGACAGACCTTTGGCGCCGCCGCAGTAACTTATCCCGGCATAGCCCAGTTCCTTGACCATCTCCGCCTGTTCTTTCGCCGACAATTCGCATCTGCCAGGCGCACCGAAGATGGTGTCCATCGCAAAGAACGGGTTCACCAACCCTTTCTCCTTTGACGTGTCATCCGCGTCGGCGGCCAGTGCGGCTATAACCGCAGAGAAACAGCCGATCGAAATTAGCACAACGGCGAGCATTCTCTTCCACCTCGTCATTTCACGCTTCCTTCCTCGCCCAGACGCTGTTACAGATGCCATGGCGCACGCATCGCGCGCGAGAGCTTCGCGTTAGCCGCGTCGTCGTTAACGAACCGCTCGGTATCGGGGTTCCACTTCAGTTTCCGTCCAAGCTGCATCGCGATGTTGCCGATATGGCTGATCGTGATAGTGCGGTGTCCGACCTCGAACGGCGCATAAGTCTCCTTACGGCTCTTGACGCAGTCGAGAAAGTCCCGTTGCTCGCCTCGGGGACACGTGCGCAGGTGAATCTCTTCGGGACCGATCGCGGACTTGAGGATCTTCCCGGAACTTGCCTCGACCGGCCCGTAGAACTCGCATTGGACCCAGCCGTCTGTACCTTCGAACCGGACGAACCCTTTCTTGCCGCTCGTGCAGATCAACGTCACGCCGTTCCGGTACTCGCAGGTGACTTCCCACTCCGTCGCGGTGTTGTAACCCGCCTTAGCGAGCGGGAACTTGCCGTGCCCTTCCACACTTATCGGTCCGGTGTACTCGGTACCGTTCCCCCACTGGGCTACGTCGTTCACGTGCGCGCCCCAGTCGGTCAGCATCCCGCCGGAATAATCGAATAGCCAGCGCCAGTTCCAGTGAAGGTGCGACGGGGAATACGGTTTCCAGGGAGCCTGGCCGAGCCACATGTCGTAATCCAGATTCTCAGGGACCGGCGGGTACTCCGGGTCTTTGTCCGCGTCAACCCCCGTGATCCGCGACGCCCACGGTGCGCTCTGGATCCATCGGCCTCCGGGCAGCTCCGTTCGGATCGTATGCAGTTTCCCAAGGCGGCCGTTCCGGGCGAGCTCGCACACTCTCAGGAAGTTCGGTTTCGACCGGTTCTCGCTCGCGACGATGGTGACGCGGTTGTGCCGCTTGACCGTGTCCGAGAGAACGCGTCCTTCCTCGACGGTCAGCGTCAGCGGTTTCTCGCAGAACACATCTTTCCCGGCCTTGGCAGCCGCGATAGCAGGGAGCACGTGCCAGTGGTCCGGCGTGGATATCGCGACCGCATCGATATCGTCACGAGCGACGACCCCCCGCCAATCCTGCGTCGTGTAGCACCTCGAAAGATCGATATGCAGCACCTCGTTGGCATAGCCGATAGCGCCGTTGATCCTGTCAGTATCAACATCGCAGAGAGCAACAATCTGGACTTCCGGCTCCTTCGAGAAGCGTGTGATGTTCCGCTTGGTCCCATGATCGCCCGTGCCGATGAACCCCATCGCTATACGCTCGCTCGCGCCAACCTTCCCCTCGCCGCCTAATGTGGAGGACGGGATGATCGTGGGAGCAGTAGTCCGGCATCCTGCCGCGACAGCGGCCGAACCGGCCGCGGCTGCTTTCACAAAATCACGTCGGGATAGAAACACGCCTTTCCCTGTCTTCCGTCTTTTCATTGGCGTTCCTTTCCGAAATCACTCTTTGTGAACAGCCCGGTCACCTGCCGCCCATCGGATCGACTGGACAACCAGACGACGGTAGCTCTCGTTGGCGAAAATGCTTGGGCCATGCCCCATCTGGATGTAACACACGTTCGCATTGCGGAATTTCCGGACCCAGCAGAGTGCTTTGTCGCTTGCCGGATGATCCGTGGTGAGCAGGACACGATTTCCCGAAGCGAGAAACCAGTTGTTGTACGTCTCGTCGTGAACGCGAAAGTCGCTCAGCCCGCGCGTGACGGGATGATCCCGATCCTCAACGTGTACCGTGAAGTCCACATCGTGCTGATAGCCGGACTTCGCACGCGTCACACCGCCCGTCGTACCCTCTTCGAGGAAGTATCGCGCGCCGATGATATCCTGGAACTCCGGCCAATCTTGAAATGCCGCTATCGCGTGATGGAGCACCACGAGCCCGACACTCCGGTCGAGAAGTTGCACAAAATTCTGGCGGCGTTTCTCGGAAATCTCCTGTGTCATGTTGTAGAGCACGATGACATCGTACGACCAGTCGCTGATGTCCTCGAGCAGCTCGCTGTGATCTTTCTGCGGCAGGTGAACGTATTCGATGTCGGGACAACCTTTGAAAAGGCTGAGGAAAACCTCCTTATCGAACCCGTGACCGCCGGTGACGACGGCGACCTTCGTGTTCTGAGCCGGACGAGCAACGGCTGAAGTGAGACAACAGACGCACAAAAGTGCAATCCCGATTGCGGTTACCAGGAGCTTCATAGTCTCCTCCCCTCCCCGTTCACGATCAGTTCATTGACTGCCCTATTGATAAATGAAACCCAATCGTTAGTAGGGCGGGCGTCTCGTCGAAGATGCGCTGAGGCGTGCCCGCCATGGGCGCGCAGCAAGCACCGGTCGCGCGAAATACAGCACTGCTTCTTCAATTATGTGACGCGCCATAGCGTTCAATACGCCTCAATGGTGTCAATGAGGTACTCCGCCCCGACGACTTGATGGTCCCGACTAAACAGCGCATACCGCGCTATGAAACACTGCCAGCAACCTACCACATCGCCCCGATCCTGTCAAGAACCGCTGCTAGTTTTTGTGACGACGTACCTGCGGCCGAGCAGGAGCTCAGCCCTGCCGATCTTGTGCGGTACGGGGTACCCACCCCGCATAACCTGCGAGGTGGCCTTGCTCGCCAGTCCGGGTCAGGACAAGATGCCGCCACAGGAACAGATCCCTCTTTCGTCGTTGCGAGGAGCCCGGCCCGACGCGGCGGGCTATTGGACTATTAGAAAAAGGGTACAGACACGTCTGCGCTCGTACCTCGTTCCGCTTGTGTCAGTCCCCATTTTCTAATTTACGGTAACGTTGCTTCCATCAACCTGGTCACTTTATAAGTGCTCCCCCAAATGTCGCGCTGGCAAGGCCGGTGTTCTCCTGCATCTGCACGGTCACTCTATCATCTTCGAAGGTCATGGTGATCCGCCAGTTGTTGATGTTGCCGATCTCGTTCAGATTGATGACGAACGAGGTGTCCGTTTCCCAGAACCCTTTCGCAGCAGCGGGCATCCCGAGTCTGCCGGGTGCGATGCGGTAGACATCGTCCAACCCTATCGGCAATATCAGCTCCGACGTCTCACCGGTGGGCGCTGAAAACGACAATGTGATCGTCGCCCCGTCCGCTCCTGCTTGGAACACCAGCGACGCGCTCGCCAACCCATATGGGTTCGCATCCAGCACGTACGTTCGCCCTGATACCTTCAACGCAACCTCCGGTAGACGCGGTACCGGTTTCGGTTCGGCGTGATCCACCGCTGCCTGGCGAATCTTGGATTCCAGCACCGCCACGCCATCGGGATTGGCCCGCAGCGGGTCATCTGACTTGGCTGCCGGTACGATGAACGACGGCAGCAGCCTCCGGAGTATCCTCTCGTCACGATCTCCGCCTCCCGCTGTGGTGACCACCACCAGGTTCTTATCGGGGACAAAGAAGATCCGCTGGCCTCCTCTGCCGATCGCGCTGTACCCGCCGGACGAACCGATCCACCACTGACACCCGTAGCCGTTATGGTCGGGCGTATGCGTTGTTACGTGTTTGCTCGTCGCCGACGCCACCCATTCGCGAGATACCACCTGTTGACCGTCCCACAGGCCATTGTGCAGGTATAGGTACCCGAGTTTGGCCATATCGTAAGGCGTGATAACCAGGTCGCCCCAGCCGTGGTTGTTCACCCCCTGAGGGTCAAACGGCCAGATGACATCGGAGATTCCAAGCGGTTCGAACAGATGTTCTCGCGCAAAATCCAGTTCGCTCATCCCGGTTGTCTGCGTGATAATCGCAGACAGGAGATGCGACCCGCCGCTGTTATACACGAACCGCGATCCCGGCTTGTCGGACATCGGTAGATCGAGCACGAACTGTACCCAATCGGGACTTGCCATCATCTGGAACAGCGTTATCTCGCTTGGCTCGTTGATGCACTTCAGCCCCGATGTCATGGTCAGGAGATGCTCCAGCGTCATCGCGCTCTTGTTCGCATCCAGGTTGGCTGCCGTCCGTTCCGGGAAGAAGCCGAGGACCGGTTGGTGCACACTCTCGACATACCCTTTATCGATGGCGATGCCGACCAACGTCGACGTGAAGCTCTTCGTGACCGACGCGACGTCGTGTTTCGAACCCGCGCTAAACGGGTAGAAATATGCGTCCGCCACGATGTATCCGTTGCGTACTACCAATAAACTGTGGATATTGACATCCGCTTCCTGGCAGAAACCGAGCGCTTCGGCCAATCGCTCCGAGTCCATCCCCTGCTCTTCAGGCGTCGACGTACGCCAGCCGTCGGTAGGCCAGTAGTCGGGTGATTCTGCCGCCGCTGAGGTAACAACGCCCAACCAACTGAGCACAACTAAGATCGAAATGAAAGAAAGGGCGGCGAGCTTCTTCATTAAACTGTTCTCCCTTTGCCCACAACTCATTAGTAACCGGCTACACCTATAAGCTGCAAAAAAACAAAGGTAGGACGCGCGTCTCGTCGAAGATGCGCCGAGGCGTGCCCGTCAACTCATGGGCAAGATGCCCATGCCACGCCACAATAGTGGTCGATCTGGTTAGACGCTTCCAGTGACCCAGCAGCCCTCTCTGCCGCAGAGAAACTTGATCTTACTACCACACACCCGGCACCAGCTTGTACCGCACCCGTCGGGCGTATTCCTCGTATCCGTCCAGCTCTTCTTTAAGGGTGTTGTCTTCGAGCACCGTGCGCACGACCGTAAGGCATATCGCTACGCCCACAGGGATGAACGTCCAGAGCGACCCGAGTATCAGCGGTATTCCGGCAACGAGGATGCTCCAGCCGACATAGCCCGGATGACGTATGTACCGGTACGGTCCGCTTGTGACGACGTGATGTCCACGCTCTTTCTGGATGCAGACGAGCTTTGAGCAGAACTTGTTCACCGCCATCGTCCAGAGGAACAGGAGATCACCGATCACAAAGAGAGCGAGTCCGGCCACATGCAACGCGGGTGCGATCGGCGGTGACCATCCGAACCTTTCATCCAACCCCGCCAGAGGCAATGCGGCCATCACGAACACGCCAAGAATTGAGGAGAGCACGATGTCCCATCTCTTGACATCTTTGGGACGGCTCATGCGTTCTTGTATCACGTCCGGATTAGTCTTCATAAGGACGACGATGTTCACAATGACGCACGCCATGAGTACGCCGATAAAGACCCACGCCATCACCCAATCCACTCGGCCGGCGGAACCAAACAATATCGCCCCCAGAATCACAAGCGTCACGACGAGCATCACCAAGCCTTTGAGAACGGTGGCTTTCGTCGTCGGCCTTTCTCGTGCCTGACCAGTCCCCGTATTTCCGTTCATCCTCACCTCCAATCGTTCGGACTGTCTACCTTGCTCTCGTCGAAAGCGAGCCGTTAGGCAAAGACTATTCCCTCTTGCCCTATCGTTCGACGAGCCACTGGCCGCGACCACCGGTCAGGGCCGTGCTGGTCTTGGGATAGCCGGTCACCCGTTTCCCATCGAGGGTCATTGTGGCCCTCTTTTCGGTATTAATCCCTTCCAGAAACGCCGCTTTCGGGCTGATCCATATGATATACGAGCACGGTTTCAGTTCGAACGGGAACCCGATGTGCGTGCCGATATCCCCGTTCTCGTTGCCGGCGTCTTTCGGATCCCATCCCCAGAGATAGTTGATATCAGGATGCGATTGATGCCATCCAAACTGACCGACCTTCCGGTTCGGCCATTGGACCTTCTGGGTGTCGCAGATACGCGGTTCCTCTCCCTTCTCGTCATCGCCGGCCAGTCGTATCGGCTCCCGCACGCACGGTGACCACATCGCTTCATCCCAGAACGATTGAGCGACTTCGTACCATGTCCCCAGATGGCGCCCTCGCCAGGCATCGAACCCGGCAGCCGACGAGAACCCGCGGGGATTGGTGAGCGCATCGATGCAGGCTGCTTCCAACGACTCCCGCGTGACGCCCTCGCACATGAGCCACTCCGCGTTTGTCGCTGTCATCCCACGGTTCAACCCGCGATAATGGCGACCGCCAAGCTGTCTGCACAATTCCCGTTTGCTCACACCGTACTTCCTGTGCCACGGGAAATCCATGCTATCATCCTTAACCGTCTGGACAAGGTGGTGCACCTTCCGGGCATACGCTGCCGCGCCCGGATACTCGTCGCTCGTCGGTTTAGGGAGCGAAGAGCCGCAGGTAAGCAGCGCGAGCACAGTACAACAGCCCGCCAACAGCATCCGGTGCGTTGCCGGGCGAGCCTTGTATTTCAGCATAACGATACTCCTGAGCTACACGCTTGAGCGCATCGGATAACGAGTCTCGCAGTGCTACTCCGGCTTGACCTCCGAGTACATCATCTCGAGCGATGTCATCAGGAGTATACGTTCTGGTTTCATCCGTATCACCACGTAGTCAGGCGATGCCGGATCATCAATGTGGTTCTTCAGCACCGGGTTCGCATCGTAGAGCTTCCGCTTGTCATCATTATCGGTGCTTACCGTGCACGGTCCGGCAATCCGGACGTGCTGCCCCTCCCTCTTGCCGAAGCAGTACGACGCGTACGGCACTTTCCGCAGGTGCGCTATCTTCTCCGTCGACGCGCCCGTCGCACACCATAGCTCATTACCCATCCACGCCCAGCCGCCCATCGGACGGACGGCCACCTTCGTACCGTCGGTTGTTGCAAGTGTACCCCACCCGACTTCCATCATGAGATTCTTGACCTCTTCCATGCTCATGGTTCGTCCTCCTTCCTGAAACCCTCTCTGCGGTGACGTCAAAACCGGCAGATACAACCCGGCTTTCACATGAAACACAGCGACCATCGACGGCCGTCAACTTAAAGAGAGAGCCGCAAAATCCGTAGGGGCGGTCCCCCCGGATCGCGGTGGCGACTGCCCACAGCCTTACCGTCTCGCGTCACCTACCCTCCGCCTTTTCGCTTTTCGCCGCTGAGAGTGCCGACTCAGCTCGGCGAATATGATGCAGGTCGTGCACAGCCATACCTTGCAGCACACCGCCAACCGTACCCTGACCGAAGTCGATATCGCTGGTGTCCCGACGAAGTCCCTTAGCCGTCACAGTTTCGACGAACTCTTGCGTTCGAGCATGAATGGCATCCCACGCCGACAGGACCGTCTCGATATCGTCGCACGGCTCGCTCCCAACGTCTGCGAACGCGGCCCTTTTGGCCAGAAACGCCGGCAGCAGCCCAAGTCTGGTCCACGGCTCGTCGTTACGTAAAATCCACCGGTTCGTGTAAAGGTCCTCCGCGAAAACCAGATGGCGTGTGTGTTCGATTGCCGACCATCGATTTTTGGCCGGTCGCTTGCACAGGTGCTCGGGGGATGCGGAGCGCACGGTAGCACGGAAGGCGTTCCGCCTTTGATCCAGCCGCGCCATAACGCGCCGCACTGTCGTTGGGTCGTACGGATCGTCCATTCTGAGTTGCGCACGTTCCGGATCGCGTCGGTCGAGCTCCGCCTCAATAAGCTCATCGATCCGCAAGCCGAAGATCGTCATCCCCATGATGTTTGCATCGTCGATCGACGCGTTGGCAAGATTCACATTGCGAATCGACGCTTGTTCAAGGTTGACATCATCAAACACCGCATGCCGTAAGTTCACACAGCGAAATACCGCGCCACCCAGATCCTGATTCTCAAACGTTTTGCCCATGTTGCTCTCCGAAGGAAGTCGAGCCCGCGCAAGTCTTGCAAGCTCTGCCACGCCGGCCTACCAAATTGTCAGGCACCGCTTTAATTCCTTTTCAGTCACGCCAGTTTGTCCGACTCTTCCCGGCTGAGCGCAAACCGCGCCCTGACCAGTTTCCTGTACAACGCCTCGACCTTCGCGGCGTTCTTCGATACCGCGGCCTTCAGCAGGTCGCCCTCTATCTCAGCCACTTCAAGTCGCTTATAGTAGTCCAGCGACTCCTTGAAATGTGCCAGTACGATCTTGCCCGTTAGAACAGGGTGGTTGTTCGTGACGTTTGCGTCCGGGAACATGATACCATGCTCCAGTTCCACCTCGAGACCCTGCCTGAAATCCTCAAGGTCGATGGCCATATCCTTGACTTCCAACGCGTCCAGAATCGCCCTGGCTTCTTTCTCTTGCACCTTTGGCTCTTTTAGAGCGGTCCAATCTCTGATGCCCAGTTCCTTACAGACTCGTCGCACTTCGTCACTCGTTACATACTCCGGCAGCTTCATGGCGTCCTCCTCCTGGTCAAGCTTCCCGCACCGCGACTCGCCGCCCTGCGCCCACCATAGAGACGCTCCGGTGGGGAGTCTGCGGTCGAGCGGGAGCTCGACCCTCCCCGATCACGATCGCGCGACAGTCATTCACACTGGTAATGGCACATGCTAAGGGTAAACCGGTACGCTCCCATTGTCAACGCGCCTGTTGAACAATGAACGACCCGGGGCTATACTTACGGCAATACCGATGGGTTTGGGCTATGAGTTCTCCCGATCACGAGATTTCGAGAAGAAAGTTGCTGGATAACGCGACGAAGACGCGATTAGTGCTTCCCTGGATAGCAGCGTCGTGGCTCATCTGTGGCATCGAGGCTTATATCGGACGTGTCCCGGCCGATACGGCACCGTGCTCTCAGACCGAGGTCGCCGGCGTGAAGGTGGCGGTTTACGCGGGTCATGGAGCGGCGGAGGTATCCGCCGTGGCGTTGGCGCGATACGAGGTACGAGTGGATGTAGACCCTGACCCCAACTGTGGCTCTCTCACCATACGTGTCGAACTTCCGGAGACCGGTCCTGAGGCCTGGCCCGCCGAGGATGTGCAAGTTTTCGACGCCAAAGCCCGGTCGATCGTTATGCGTCGTGACGGTATTCGGTGGCACCATGTTGAGTTTTCTGTTCCGCCGGTTCGCAGCAGCTATTCCGTGCGGCTGAGCGATCGGGCTGTCGCTAATCTCGGCCAAGCGATGCCCTTTGAGGCTGAACGGACCGCGTCGGACAGTGCAACCGGACTCGCCGCTACCATTTGCAGATGGTATGACGATCGTCGGGCGGCTCTGAGCATCCGATTCGACGACTCGTATCCGTCGCACCTGTCGAAAGCAATGCCGATCCTGCGAGAGTACGGTTTCAGGGCTACGTTCATGATCAACCCGGGCCGGCCGGACTACCAAAACCGGAAGCAGGAGTGGGAGGACTGCGCGAAGCTGTGTGACCACGAGTTCGGCAACCATACGCTGAGTCATCGCGGTGCGGCGAGCGAGGACAAGATGGAACATGAGATCGGCGATGTTGCGCGCTACATCTGGAGCCTCTTTCCGCACAGAAGCAAGCTCCTTGCGCTCAACCTCGGCGGCGGTACCGTCTGGGTCACGATGAAACCCTTACGCTATTACCTCGACAAGTATCACCTGTTCAATGTGTCCGGCTCGCTTGGTATGGACGATGTGTACGGCAATCGAATCGCTGCGTTCGAGCGGCATCTCACGAGACATATTGAGCGCGGGTTGTGGTGCAGAGCACATTTCCACGCAATCGGCAACGGACTGAGCACGAGCGAGGAGAATTTCCGTGCCGTCATGGAGCTAGTAAAGAAACATGAGTCAGACCTGTGGATCGCCGGGCTCGCGGATGCTTACAAATACCAGCAGGAACGACGAGCGGCACGGCTATCGGTCGACCCTACCAGCTCGAGCAAAGCTGCAATACAGGTATCGTGCGGCACCGACCCGGAACTCTACGATCAACCACTGACGGTTGAGGTGACACTGCCGCCATCATGGCTGCCGGAGCACGTGATGGTGACCAGGGCCGACGGATCAGGTGCGGTACCGGTGAGAACTGCGCAGGAGTCGGCACCGGCGCTGATCCGGTTCGACGTCGCCCCTACGAACGGAGTCTACATCGTCGAGATGAGGAAAGATGTGGCATGGGCATCCTGCCCATGAGCCACGGGCTGGAAGCCCGTGCCACGTGGAGAGCCTCGATAATGGAGAAGAGGCACCACCAAGAAACCGCCAGTACGATACTGATCAATCATGATGAATCGCGGATAAGCTCCTATTTCCGCGTGTTTCTCAGATAATACAGGAACCCGTCTTCAGCGCCTATGAGCAGGTCGGGTATGCCGTTACCGTCCCAGTCGACAACCGCAGGACATGTGGTATGTCCTGCCAAGCGCCGCCGGTCGAGCGGGCCGAGATTCTTGAAGACGAATTGCGCTTCTTCTTGGGCGACGTTACGCATGAAGTCGATATTGCGGCTGTTGATCAGTATGTCGAGCTTCCCGTCGCCGTCCCAGTCGGTCATCGCGAACTTGCGCCGACCGCTCTTGCCTGCCCTGTTCGGATTCAGCCGCAGCGGCTCATCTTCTTCGTCAAGGAAGATTCGTTTCCCCGGGAGCAGTCGTGCCTTCCCATCCATCACACGCCGCTCGAAGAACGCCAGGTACCCTTCGTGATCGAGCATGACGAGGTCGTTCAGCCCGTCGCGGTTCAGGTCGATCACCCATGGAGTCGTCCGCCATTGCGTCACCAACTGGTTCCCTTTCGGCTCCCACCAGACCCATTCCGGCTTCGGTGGCGGACCGTCCCACGCGACCTCGATACGCTGGGCAGCCTCGAGTTTCGGCGCGGTGCGTGTTCCGGCGTTCTCGTACCACAACACCTCGCCCCAGATCGAGTTGATGACGATATCGGGTAAGCCGTCGTGGTTCCAGTCGGCGACGTTCGGCACCGTATACCCCCATTTCGCCTCGCACGGCCCCTGAATGGAACCATTCGGCCCGGCCTGAATGCGGATGATTTCCCCGCCCGCCTTGAGATAGACCGGCGGTGCCCATCTCGGCGGATCGCCGCCGTCGAGGTTCTCGACGAAGTTGATATACCCCGCCGTATCGCCTGCAATCAGGTCTCCATCGCCGTCGCCGTCCCAATCGAAACTGTACGGCGTGCAGAGCGCTCCCACCTTGACCGCATCAGCTTCCTGCTGGAAAAACCGTGGCGGCAGAAATGACGGCATCCCGTCCAGCAGCTCGCCGATGTTCTCGACGAGCGCCACACGACCGTCTTCCTGTCCTACAACCAGGTCCGTGTCGCCGTCCTTATCCCAATCGAACGCGATCACCTGGATCATCTGCAGGTCCATCCTGATAACCTCGCCGTCGTGGGAGAGGAACCGACCTTGTGCGTATCGCGGCTCTGTACGCGTACCGATGTTCTCGAAATAGGTCATCTTGTCCAGGAACTCGCCGCAGATCAGGTCGAGCTCGCCGTCACCGTCCCAGTCGGCAAGGTTCGGCGATGGACAACCATACACGTCGAGCGGTTTGCCGCCTGCCTGTATCCGCACGGCATCGGTGTACACCGGCTTCTCGTTCGTGCCCGTGTTCCTGACGAAATAGACGTACCCGTGCAGCGGTCCGCGCGTCCATTCACCTTTCTCGTTGTACGCATCGTCCCAACCATACTCGCGCCAGTCGCTCACCCCGACGATCAGATCGACCACCCCGTCCCCGTCGTAATCGCACACCTTCCACTGGTCAGCTCGCCCGGCGTAAAGCGACGGTTCATGCGCAATCGGCACAGGATCTGCGAGGAAGCTCCGTATGAACTCCGGATACCTCTTTCCAGGGGTCATGACGTGCGGTGTCTCGTTGACATACGAGATCGTGATGTTGCGAACGCCGCTATCTAACCGGACGCCCGGTTTGAACACGGGATATTTGGCGGCGCCGCCAGGATTTTCAAAGAAGTAGATACCGTTCGATGGTACATCAGCCGTCGCGACCAGCAGATCGTTATCCCCGTCACCGTCGTAATCCATTGGCAGCGGCTGCGCCCACAACCCCACTCCCAGATCGACGACAAGGCCCGGATGGTTGTACTTGAGCCTTTCCGACAACGTATTCCCGCCGGCAACCACGCCGGTTGCTGACCAGATAACCAACAAACACACTGTAATCAACGCTTGTTTCATGGTTTCACTCCTGATGCCACACAGGTAGTCCACAATAGGCACAAAATAGAACGTCTTTGGCTTCGCCGCGCCCACCATGCGACGCGCTCTATCGCGCCTACAGTCCCACCACCGAGTAGACGATATCCGTGACGACCCCGGCACTCTCCAGCCGGCCGAGCACCTGATCCAGCTCGCTCGGCGATCCGGCAAGGTAGTATGTCCAGCCGGATGCGTCCTGGTGCACCAGCTCGCAGGTCTGGAACGACTCCTCCCCGGCAACGTCACGCGGTGCGAGTCGCCCCGTGGTCCGAATGATAGCCGATTTACGGAGATTCTGCGAATCGTACGGGTGCTCCTCCAGCTGCGTGACCTTGCTCAGCCGTTTGACCTTGCGGACCAGCACGTCCTTCTCCCGCTCGCTGCAACGGAATGTCAGCACCACGCTGCCGTCCACGCCCGCACGCTCTTCGAACCCGTGACCCACGACCGTGTCGATGCTGATACCCTCGTTGCTGAACGCCGACGCGATGCTCGTGAGCGCGCCGGCGCGGTCAACTACGTGAGCACGGAACACCCAGTGACGCTTTTCGGTCTTACTCATCTCCAACATCCCCCATCGCAACGATTGAATGATTGAGTCATTGAATGCACCCGTTATCGCGCTTTCCGACGAGCCGTGCTGCGTGAAGCCGCGAAGATGGCAACCAGCTCGTTTGCGCGGCTTGGGCACGCCTCACTAACCCGGTCCTGTAGGGGAGGGTCTTGTACCCTCCCGTCCACCGCTCCATCCAGAAAACCGTTTCGTCAATCTCCTCAAGTACTATACTAATCTTGGCAGCGAACTCCGCCTTGGACCGAGCGCGGCAAGCAGCTCTGTAGTTAGCCGCCACAGACGTCCCGGACCGCAGGAGCTGCTTCCCAATTACTCGCGCCTCGTCGGTCTTTGGCAGCGCCCTGAACATTCTGATTATTCTGACCGCAAGCTGTTTCGTTCTATCCTGAAGTTCCCTGGCCTTGTGAAGGGCGTTTTCCTGCATGCCTTTAACCGCCCAATTCGCCAATCGTTGAATCACTCAATCAGTCAATCGCTCAATTCCGGCGATGTGTACCGGTGAGGTTGTACCCGACCCGACAGGACATCAACAGCACCGGCCGCCAGTGCCGCCATCTCCAGTGAACCCTCGAAGACCATCACCGGCGCGAGTCGCCCCACACGACGTCGCACACCGTTGCGTATCAGCGTGCTCCGGACCAGCCCGCCGGTGAGCACAATCGCTTCGACATCGCATCCCGCAGCCACGAACATCGCGCCGATCTCTTTGGCAATCTGATAGACCATCGCGTCCACCACGAGACGTGCCTGCTCGTCGCCGTTCGCCACGCGCTGCTCGATCGTCTCCATACGATGTTCGCCCAGATACGACTGTAACCCGCCCCGTTTGGTCAGCTCCTCGATCAACTCGTTGCGGGTGAACCGACCGGAGTAGCACAGGTCGATGAGCTCGCCCAGAGGTAGCCCGCCGGCGCGTTGTGGCGTGAATGGCCCGCCGCCGAGCAACGCGATGTTGTTGTCGATCATCTTTCCGCCGCGTACCGCCGCAATCGTAATGCCGCCGCCCATGTGGGCGACAACAAGGTTGACGTCCTCTATCGGTCTGCCAATCGCCTCGGCTGCGCACCGTGCAGCGGCACGCACGTTGAGTGCATGCGAGGTGCTCCGGCGAACGATCGGCGCATAGCCGGAAACCTCCGCCTCGCGGACGAACTCGTCAACCACGACCGGATCAACGACGAACGCCGGCACCTTGAGCTCCTCCGCCAACGCAGCCGCAACCGGAATGCCCAGATTGCTGGCATGGTCTTTCTCCGGGTGATCCACGACCGCCGACACGATGTCCTGGTCAACCACAATGCGGCCTTTCCGGCGCTCAGCCACGATATATGTGCCGCCCGAAAGCTTCCCTTCAGGTCGCGGCAGGAAGCCTCCCCGCGCCGCAACGGCATCCACCGTACCATCATTCCATTGGTCGACCATTTCGCGAACCAGCCGCGTCACCTCTTGGACGCGCTCGCCGCGTTCGGCCGGTGTCGCCAGGGTGCCAACTTCGCACGCAACTTCCATCTCGTGCACACACCGGTCGTTCTCACAGATGGCCGTCTTCATTGACATGGACCCCGGGTTGACCACCAGCACACGGTAGGTCTTGCCGGTCGTTTTGGGTGTCGCCCGGCGCCTCTCAGGCTCCTTGGCGAGATATCGCTGCGAGTAGACGCTGCAGAGGGCTACCGATTCCAGACGTGTTGAGAGCGCATCCGCGCGCGACAAAATGATGTACGGTACGCGAAACCCGACGGTAATACCCGCGAGCGATGCCTGGCCGTACTTGATCATGGCGGTGACGGTTTTGTACAGCGCGTTGGCGGTGTCGATCCCCGGACACACGAGTATGTCCGCCTGTCCGGCTACCTCGTGAGCACCGGGCAGATCCGGCACACCTTTTGTCGCCACAGATCCGGGATCGGTCGCCAGATCGAACGACAGCGGCCCATAGACCACCGCGTCCGGCCATTGCCGTTCAGCAAGCTTCGCTCCCATCCAGGTGGACGGCAGCGACGGTATCTGTTTCTCGTTCGCCGAGAGAATGGCAACTCGCGGCCGCTCGATCCCCATGACCACGTGCGCCACGTCGACTGCATTACGAACGAGGTCCGCCATTCGCCCGAAGTTGCACACGGTGGTGACGCCCGCGTCGGTCAGTATCATGGGTCGACCGTCAGCGATCGGTGCCGCATCGAAAATGGATACCAGGCTGGCGGTGGGCCGGACGGAAAGCTCCAGCATATGCCGGTTGAGTATCGGTGTGGAGATATCCCCCTTCAGCACTATGTTGATATCGCCGCTTCTGACAAGCTCGACGGTAGCCGCGGCGACTTGCTCATCGTTATCCGACGCGACGATATTGCGTGGGTCGATCTCGATGCCCACTTCGGCCACCGAGCGGTTGATACGATCTTTGTGGCCGACTAACACGATCCGGTCGACAATACCGTGGTCGCGCGCCGACTCGACGAGACGCAGATCTTCGATACGGTTGCCGCCCGCCACCAGAACCGTCGACGGCTCCAGTCGGCCGGCGATCTCCAGCAGGTCGGATACCGACGTGAGTTTCTGCGTGTCGTCTACAATCGGTTGATCGGGATCACCCGGCATGGTGTGCTACACCCCCTGAGATTCTCTACGTGAAGTATAGCAACGGCGTTGGTCGAAATCAACCTGCGCGAGCCAACTTGATGCACGTGTCGACAGACGGAGCGTGTCGTACGTTGAAACCAGAGGTGAGGCGATGCTACTTGCGTTGCCTATGGCGATGCTCGTCGATGAACCGTCGGACCTCGTCTGCTGTCGGTTGACCCGTCCACGCGCCGCTGCGCTCGACGCACAGCGCACCGCACGCGTTCGCGAGATCGAGCGCGTCCTTGATGGCCAGACCGTGCAGGTAGGCGTGAACGAGCCCGGCGGTGAACGCGTCGCCGGCGCCGGTCGTATCGACAACCTTCGCATCAAACGCCGGCCGCCGTACAATCTCACCGTTCGACAACGCCATGGCGCCCTCCGGTCCGAGCTTCACGGCAGCAAGACCGACGTTCGACGCGACTTTTCTTAATGCCTTCTCCGCATCCTTCTCGCCCGTAATCATGGCTAGTTCCGTCTCATTCGGCACGAACAAATCGATATACGGCAGCACTTCCCAGAGTCTTCCGTTCCAGTTCCCGAACGTGTCCCATCCGAGATCGAGCGAGGTGGTGAGACCTTTCTCCTTCGCCATCGCGAAGAGCTCCGCGTAATGAGGTGCAAGGCCGCGTTGGAGGAAGAACGAGGAAAGATGCAGGTGGTCACGTCCGTCGAGCAACGACCCGTCAACATCTTCCATACTCAACGATTCTATGGAACCGAGATAGGTCACCATTGCCCGGTCATTCTCGGCGGCGATCGATATCGTGATACCGGTACGGATACTCGTGTCCACGATGACCGCGCCCGTGTCTATCCCTCTGCTTTCCAGAGAGCGGGTCATGAGCCGACCAAAATCGTCATCGCCGACCTTGCCGACGTACAGCACATCGTTGCCGAGCCGGGCAAGACCGCTCGCACAGTTCGCCGATGAGCTCCCCGGGAACACCGCGATGTCCGACGCCAGTATCTCCTGCCCCAGCACCGGCAACCCGTCCGTCCCAACCGCGATAATGTCAACGTTCAGTTCACCGACAACAACGATACGCTTCATCTGCTCATCCTCGATCTGTCCACAGATTCTGACTGCTTCAGCAACTCCGTATGGGGAGCCTTCCCCAGAATGTGAGCTCGACTCTACAGCGGATTACAACAACTCTCTGAATTGGTCCACGGTCAACCCGGCTTGGCGTATGATAGCTCTGAGAGTTCCTTTCGCTATCTCTTTGTGATCAGGCACGGTTAGCCGACGGTGGGGTGGGTCTTCATGTCTGAGAACTATATGACTGCCAGTTTCATGATCGCGAGCGTAGCCGATTCTCCGTAGTATCTTGCATAGTTCTTTTGCAGATGCTACCGGCAGTTTGCTCAAATTGTCACCTCGACAATTTCCTCTTCAATTGATGGGGGAATGGGTTCGTTATGTTTCTTCAGGCTTTCCAGGTAGCCTCTAATAGCGTCCTGAATATTGCCGAGAACCTCTTCTCGGCTCATACCCTGCGAAATGCATCCAGGCAAAGAAGGACATTCGGCCACGAACACCCCACCTTCGTCCTGCTCAATCAGCACTCTGTACCACACCATCCATACCTCCTGTTCTTAATCGGGCTCCCAAACACCATCCGGCACATTGGGAGCAACAAAACCCAGAGTTCGTCCCTGCGCACGAGCGATCACGAACTTACGAGAGCCTCTTTGGTCGGGGTGAGAGGATTTGAACCTCCGACCTCCTCGTCCCGAACGAGGCGCGCTAAACCAAGCTGCGCCACACCCCGACCACAAGTGAAGTCCTTGCTAGGCGCTACGAATTGTATATGAAGACGCCACCTGTGTCAATCCCAAGGTGTCCAACGTGTCGTGACTCCGTGATACTGTACTCATGTGGACTCGATAGAAATGTCCTCTATATTGATCCTCCTCAAAGAGAGGGCTGGCCAGGGAAGGACATTTGCTGACGCTCGAGAACGAGAGGTGGCGAAAGGTGCACTACGAAGCGGTCACGCAGGACGGCTTCCGCAGTGCACCCATCGGAGCGGCAGGTTGCCGCACCGCTGATAGCCCGACAGCTCTGTGCGATTCAATTCTCGAGGAACGCCCCGTTTACCTTCCCATACCAGGCGATATTGGACCAGTTGTCCCAGTACGGATGGGAAAAGTTCCACGGCGTGCTGCCCCAGAAACCGTATTACGAGGTCAACCCCATACATTCTTCGCACCAGTCGTAGAGCCAGTCCCATTCGAGGTCGGGATGGTCCATGTGCCACTACGGCCCAAACGCTTCCGTGGTGACAACCGGCGCACCGATCTCCTCAGACCACTCGTGCGCGAATGCGAGCCGCTTATGCATGTTCTTGAGCAGCATGGGACGGATAGCTTTGAGCGTTGCTTTCACCATCATTCCATCCCTCAACGCTTCGTTGCGTCATATATCTCCCCGATACCGTCGATCCGCCGCCACACCTCATCTTTCTCCGGCGAGATGAGCGCCTTATACCGATGCGGACGCCGGTAAGCGTTCCCGTGAATCACCTCACGCCGGTCGCGTCGAATCTCGTTCATATCGAACGCCGCCAGGAACAGACCCTCTTTCTCACCCGCCATCACCAGGCAGTCGCCGCCGGAGTCGAACGCCACGGAGTGGCCGTTCTGGTAAGGTCGAGGGTAGTTCGCCATCGCGACGCCGAGGACGTTCTCCCACGCGCGGATGCGGAACTGCTGCAGCCGCCGATCGTCCAACCCACAGCAATTAGGCGTCAGGATAAGCTCCGCACCTTTGAGCATCAGGATACGTGCGCTCTCAGGCTGCTCACGGTCGAAGCAGATCATCGCCCCCACCTTCACGGTACCCTTCCCGGTCTCCAGATCACCGACGTAAAAATCGTCCCCAGGCGTCATATTGCGTTCCATCGCTTTGAAGTCGCTGGTGTGCACCTTGGCGTAGGTCAATACCTCGTTCCCGTTTCGGTCGAACAGCGTGATCGCGTTGCGCGGCAGCGGTTCCCACGCCTGCTCATAGGTCACGCCGATCGCCATGTCCAGCTCCTCGGCCAGCTTCCGAAAATGCTGCACCCAGTTGCTGTCCTTCCCGACGGCTTGATCCCAGAACGCCTTTCGATCGGCTTCGTCACCCGGTTTGAAGCGCGTATACCCGATGTTCCACATCTCCGGCATCAGCGCGATGTCGGCGCACTTCCGGGCCGCCGCGCGACAGAATCCGTCCGCTTTCTCCAGGTTCGCTTGCTGATTGTTCCCCTCGGCGTCCATCTGCAGCAACGCCACCACGACCGTGAACTCATCCTTCTCCTGAGCTGAAGCCGCAGGAAGCCCGAGCAACGGCAGAACAACTAATGCGCCCGCAAGCACAGCAGCGAAAACGCAATAAAGTGGAAGCGATCTCATAGCACCTTCCGTGATTCAGGGACTACATAGTGGTCCGCATCATATGGCCAGTGGTCCCCGTCTCACACCTCCTCTCGCCAGGGCGCTCGTTGGCCACACCGATACCCGTGCAACTGAATACCCTTAATCCCACGGATACAGTACCGGTCTTAGGCCGTCTGCGGATGTGGTGAGAAACTCAACCGGGTCGGCGTCCAGCAAGTAACGGATCTTCGACGTGAATCCTCGCAACGACAGCTTGCGTTCGTGCAGCCATCGAAGAATCGTCTCCATCGAGCGCGTGGAGCACCCGCTGGTCCCGATAGTGGCGGCACATCGATAATGGTGCGAGTCCATGTTCACTCGATCCACGAGCGCGTGTGTCCCGCCGAAACATGCGCCGACCGCGTAGCCCGACGTGTCGTAAAGCTGAAGCATAAGCCTTTGCGCGTCGGGATCGGCACATGCCGCAACGACATCGTCGAACAGCCGTCCCCGGTTCACCGCCGCGAGCCTTTCCGCCAAATCGCGTTCGATCACCAGTTTCTCTTCCAGCGGTGCGTCCGAATACGGTGGCGATACGAACGTACTCACCGACTCGCCGAGCACGTCGCGTACAAGACGCGCTTTTTCTTCCGACCGTACCAGCATGACCACCCCGGCGCTGCCGAGAAGACGGAGCAGCGACGCGTATATCATACTGACCGTTCCCGAGCCTATGACACACGCCGAGCCGCTCTGTCGCGGACCCGCTTTGAACAGGTGCCTCCCCTCCTCGTCCGCGCCGACCGCGTGCGGTGTGGAAAACAGCGATTCCAGCGCACATGCTGCCGGTTCGACGAGCGCACCTTCCTCGTCTGAAACACCCTCCGGAACCCGCAGCACCGACCCCGACAGGATAAGCTCGCGCGGAACGCGCATGTACTGAGCGTACCCGCCGTCAATGTAGAAGCTGAGTATTGTTATCGGGTCGTCCAGAAGCATGAGCCCGTTCTCGTACCGTGCGATGCGCGACTGGACGGTCACCCGCTCACCCTCTTTGAAATCGAGGTATTCGTCCGATAGGATTTCGCCTTCCTTGTACCCGATACCCGTGCGCAGGTTCCGCACGTCACGCCCGACCGCCACGATCTCGCCAATCAGCTCGTGGCCGAGTATTACCGGCGCATGCCCGTCAACTTTCGGGTGGCCGACACGGAATATAGTACGGTCGGTGCCGCATCTGGCGCAGGCCAGCACCTTTATTACGAGACCGTCTCCGCCGCACTTGACGCGGCGCCTCTCGACGCGGACGTCTCCAGGCGCGTAATACACGAACGCTGTTGAGTCGAAAACGCTCATCGTATCAGTCCTGCTGTGGGCCGCTCGTGCTTCGGACCGGGCAGTTCGTCGAAGATCCGCCGTGTTGAAAACTCGCCGTGGCGAGGCCGGCGAACCGCCCCTATGTATCGTTCATGCTCAGATTCCGGCTCGCGCTTTCCCGGCCTTCTTGGCGATAGCGGCGACCAGCTTCGTAGTCTCCTGCATCACGAACGGCCCGAGCGTGTCACCGTAGAACGACACGGCGGCCTCGTAGCCGCCCTGCCGGTACTCCTCGGTCGTCAGGATGTAGCCGATAAGATCGTTGCTCAACGCCACAACCGCGGGATATGCGAATCCCTTATCCCGCGCCGCCTGTTTCATGGCTAACCCGAGCTCCGCTATAGGTTCGCCGGGTATGTGTATCAACAGCAGGTCGCCTATCTGTACCACACCAAACGGTGCCCGTGCCGGGAACAACCCTTTCGCCGCAGCCTCTATCTCCTCCGGTGTGAGCTTATATTCGTCGCCTGCGGACTGCTTGAACGCGAACGAGATCTCACGCGGCGGAAGGTCGACCTCCTCCAGAATGAAGTCAAAATCCGACCCCGTGGGTTGCGTTTCGGCAAGCAGGTCCACCACTTCCTTCCCGATCCGCTCACCGTAATTCTGTACCCGTTCGAAAGGGGTGGCACCTTGCGCGCCGGCGACGCTCTGGTCACCCTCGGCTCCGTTCGTATACAACACGACGGGGTTATCCTTGACGTGCGCGGTCACGTACCGCTGCATATACCCGGGCCACTCGCCGGAGATAAGCATGTTTTTCGCCCCCAGTATCGTCGGATGCGCAGTCCAGTTGACGAGAACCGCGATCGCTTTGCCTTCCATCGTCTCGAACTCCGCGACGATCAGCTCGTCGTCCACCACGGGATCGCCACGCCGGTTCCTGTTGAGCCCCGGCAGCTTCCGCCGCGCTACGCTCACTCGACCCGGAGTGAAGTTGCTGCACGCTTCGTTGACACATGCTGCAATCTTATCGGCCGTGAACAGCAGCAGGTCTTCGGTGAACACGCCGATATACTTGTTGTTGAACACGTTCCTCCTGGCCATCGCAAACCCTTCGTGTCCGGAATGGTCGTGCGCCGCCGACATGAACAACGACCCTCCGTCCAGGCCGGTACCGGTGATGCGGTTCAGCACCTCCTCTTTCAAGCTTGGCGGAACGAACAGGATGTCGGCGGCTACGAGAGCCACCTGTTTCTCACCGTCTCTCAACACGATAGCTGTCGCCGCAATGGGATCGTGGACACCTTCGGCGGGTCTGCCTTCCCGATCGCCGTATCCGCCGAGCTGCACCTTCATCTCCTGCCACGGCGGCGTTATGTCAACACAGCTTGCGCCGATCTCCAACGCCCATACCGTCGCCGGCGCAACGGTCACCAGCGTCGCCACGCACGCTACCGATACACTCAACCGCGTCACTCTCGTTCTGAACATCGCCGTACTCCTTTCCATTACCACACGCCTCACAAAGCGGTCGCTTTTCCACGGAAGCGACCGCACACACCCAAGTATCCTATTGTAGTGACCCTCGCCTGAGTAAATGCCTCTAACAAAATGAACCACCCTTGGCGTGGCATGGGCATCCTGCCCATGGAATGACGGGCGAGACGCCCGTCCTACCTTCTTCTTGTCAGAGCCTGTTAGTCACCGTACGTGACCTCGTACGTTCCCGCGTCGAGGTCGATTTCAACCTGCGTTCCGTCCGCAAACACGCTCCGCTGTTTCCTGTACGACGCATCAAGGAACTCGTGCTGTGTCATCTCGAGCAGCGCGATCTTTTCGTGCAGTTTGCAGACCGTTCTGACACGTTCTAACTCTTTCTCATCCGGGCTAATGCTCAGGTAGGGCATACCCGCATTGAGCAGCGCGTGCAGCATCCCGAGATCGGTCTCCGGAATGCCCCACGCTCCTTTCCCCATCGACCACGGCAACAGAAGCGCGTCGTGGTACACAAGCGAGAACAGCGGGACCGGGATACCGAAAGCCGGTCCATGGCCGGGATTAGGGTCGAGCGCGTACGGTCCGTGGTGGACAAGGTCAATATGCGGTATCGCCCAATCTACCGGCTCTTCCGAGCTGACGATACCGCCTTTGCTCCGGACAAACGCAAAACATTCTGCCCGGTACCGCATACAGTCGGTACGGGTCATCGGATGCTCTTCATTATAACACTCCTCGGGCACAACGACCGCGAAGACGTCCAGATACGCGCCTTTCAGCTTCACGCCGTGGTCGAATATCGCGTTATGGTTCCTTCTTACATACCCCGGCGCAAGCGCCGCACACAGGATCGACTGTTTGCCGCCGTGCCACGTCGAACCATAGGGTCGCTTCCCGTTCTCGAGGATAATCGTATGCCGATCGTCGTACGATGCCGCGTCCAGGTAGTAGTCCCGGTACTGGTCGTGGATGGCGAAAACGTACCCAAGATCGTCGCACACGTCCGCGAACCGTCTCATCCCGCCCCAGCCGCCGGCTTCCGGACACGGCGGGAGCATGTCCGGATGCAGGTTGTCGTACCCTCTATACCCCCATCCGTCAAGATGAACGTATGCTTCCTCGACGCCTTTCTGCCGGAGCGCTCTCAGATGCTCGGCTCTCTCGTCAAACGTGACAAGCTGATGGTTCTTTTCCGGCTCATCCTTGTTGTAATAACTCGAATCCGGCTGAATATGGTACAGAATGCTTGTGTGCACGACCGGCGACCCTATGAGCTTCGCCAGGTTCGGTGTTCGCGCGATCTTTTCTTTCAGCGAGACGAACGTGCCCTTCTCCTGCACGTACCGGCGATACCGTTTTGCCATCGTGACGTGATCGCACCGGTCGAAGAATGCGTACCGCACCGTTCTCGGGTAGGCGAGACTCCCGAGAGAATGGACCCATAGGGGAGCGATGTCTGTCGGTCCGCCTGCCGGATGTGTGAAGGTACACCCACCGTCCGCAGGCGTTTCGAGTATTACGATGTACCCGCTCTTGCCCTTGATCTGGCCCCACCACGGCATGTACAACCCTCTGCCGTAACTCAGGTTGTTGTACAGCTTGACCCTCTGCGGCCAGTCGCGCGGCAGCAACATTCCCTGCATGAACGGTACGACAGTGAAGTCGGCATCGCCCGGCTGGAACCCCGCCGGCCAGTTCAGCCTCTTGATCTTCGCCTCACCCTCTTCAGCTATCGCCGTGAACGTGAGCTCTTCCGAAGGCATCTCAAGGCAGATGAACAGCGACAGCGTGATGTCCAGAGACCGTTCGTCCGACCGGAAATCGCTCAGCGTCACCTTGATGCCCCGCTGGTACCCGGTCTCGTACGCGTCGACATTCCGCGTGCGCGCGTCCAGCAGTGACACCCACGCTGTGCTGTCGCCGACCTCGACGTGACAATCCCTCTCTCCCGAAGGCTCCATCCGCCAGGTCGTCCCCGCCCACCGTATGGTCATCCGCAACGTCTGTTCGTCCAGAGTGAGCGTGCATCGGTCTCCAGCCACGCTCCAACTGGTGCCGTCATGTTTGACGGTGACCTCCTTCGGTTGACCCTCGACCGCGACCACCGACCGCACGAACGAAAGCTGTACCGCACAGAGTACCGCGAGAATCAAATATGTGCAGCATCTCCTCTTCATCGCGTCACCCCCTCCGTACCCGTTCGGCAAACCGCATGCATGTGTCGAGATGGCAAAACCCTCTAGCAAGATGAACCTTAGTTCGCGTGGCATGGGCATCTTGCCCATGAATTCACGGGCGGGACGCCCGTGCCACCCCTTCGTGTTAGAGATTGTAAGGTCTCAGCGGGCCTCTCCGCAAGCAAAAACCGTCTGGATGCGTCCCGCCCGGACTGCCGCCGAGACGGCGGCGGTACGTTCGGCGTAGGGGCGTTCATATCAGCAGGACGAGGCCGCTGACGAGCAGCAGACCATAGGTGATCTTTCTAAATGTCAATTCGCGCACGCGAACGAGGCTGCCAAGAACTATACCAACGACCAACCCGGGGAGCACGGTCGCGGTCATCTTGATCGTCTCGGCTCCGATCTGGGCGTTGATAAAGAACGTAATGAGCAGAACCGTGTTCAATACCAGCCAGAGCGTCGAGAGCGTCGCACGGAAGCTCGCTTGCGTCCTCAGTTGTCTGCCGGCGTAATAGACGATGAGCGGTCCGCCGGTAGCGAACAGACCGTGGAAGATGCCGCCTGCACCAAGCAGGGGAATGCGGGAGTACCAGCGGAACTCGCCGCCGAGTATCTTGCCGCGAAACAGCCGCACGAGTTCCACTGACGACACGACCACGATGAACGCGCCCAGGATCGTCTGCAACTGGCTTTCATCGGCGAGTCCTCTGCACCAGATGCCGATAGGTACACCGAGACCCGCCGCCGGCAGTATGTGCCGCAACAGAATCCGCCATTCGATATGACGAAACCACCGTGCCACCAGCCATGCACTCT